>JAESFG010000191.1_pt1 | contig 179311 bp, 180 predicted proteins | sample 9269371 | NCBI WGS metagenome assembly JAESFG01 (sample SAMN14506227, study PRJNA617093) | algae metagenome | isolation source: Aetokthonos hydrillicola CCALA 1050 (B3-Florida) and co-occurring... | place: USA: South Carolina | collected 2013-01-01 | reverse complement strand
CATGAGCCTTGAAACGCTCGCTCGCATCACAGACAATCCAACTATCAGGCTGCCGGCCGTGGCCGCCTGATCAGCCTCGGACCTCTCCGAAGGCCGGCGCTCCTACACCATGCCGCGGGACATGACCAAGACCGGGATGCGATCCATCGTGCGATTGAGTGGTGGCGTAGAGAGCCGAAAATTCCCGGGAACGGAAACGCACTCTTTTTCGAGTTTGGTCTTCGGCTTAGAAGCGCGGGAGCAGGACCCGAATTGGTGAAGGTCACGCTGGAAAAGGAGGTCATTTGGGCCCGGAGTCCTGACGAGAGAATGCGACAGATCCCTTCCATCCTGAAGACGCTTTACGGATGATCGCGCGTAGCGCGTCGATGCAAGCATCGAACCCTGCCATTCCCACATGAAGCAGACATTCATCCAGACAAAGGCAATGAGCCCTTACCAACCTGCCATCGGGAATTTGCTCGCCTCTTATTTTATCGCCTCGAACGCAGCATTAGCAAAGTTCTTGATCTCCCTAAAGCCTAACGCTTGAAACTGCTCAAGTATTACTTTAGCGTCGTTTCCAACACCCTGAAATCGGATGACAATCTTCCCTCCGTTCTTTAGCACCTGTGCAGCCCCCGTTAATACCCTCTGCCAATCCAAGGTATTAGGTGGAAGACGGTTGCTGACGATTTCATCGATTGAATCACGCAGGAATACTTCGCCGATTTCTTCGCCTTCGCGGGCGATTAGGTTGGGAATACCCAGACGAGGAGCTACCTTGTTGGGGTTCAGATTTATTGCGCCCTCGACTTCGCCTGTCCCGCCCAGGTTGACAACGGCAGGCTTTCCGGACGAGCGCGCTTGATTGACAAGTTCCATGCCCTCCTTGGAACCTCCCGCAGGCGCAGATGCGGTCTTTCTGCCAATTGCCTTTGTTAGCGTGCTAGCCCCGGTCGAGCCCGCCTTTCTTGCCAGCACGCGCCTCACAAGCGCCTTTCCAATCGCCTTCCCCAGAACCAATCCTGTATAGATGTCCATGACGATGCTGATGCCGCCAAGTCCCTCGCTCTCGACCGATTGATCCACAGCTTTGACGTTCATGATTGTGAGCACCTCTCCGTCAATAGAGAACACACATTCATAAAGCGTCAGAGAATCGAAGTGTCGCGCGCCATCTGCAGGATGATCAATCCGATAGTAAAAGGCCTTCACTGGTCGTTCATCGAAGTGTAGCGCATCCTGCCAAGTCGGCGGAGTGCCCCGTGTCCAAAGATTGCGACCGTTCACAGTACCGTGCCAACCGACCAGTTCGCCTTCAGATGTCATTATTGGCTTGAACGGTTTGCTGCTGTTGGTTAGAGGCAAGCAGTATAACTTCTCCCATCCCGTTGCCACCTTACCAAATTTCTGGTTTTCAAGGGCCATTTCTATAGGTGCGGCGGTACCTCGATCCATATCGAGAAGCAAAGCAGTGAAACAGGGTACTTCTAGGACCTTAGCTTGATGACGTATTCCACTACCCGGGATTGACCTAGCACGCGCCCAAATGGTGCGAAACGTCCGGTCACCGCCTTGCGTCATGATCCCGCTTCCCGAAAGCTTAGCGTCGAACTTGAGTGATCGGTGCTCAAGAGCGATGATCACGCCATATATATCGCATTTCACGAAAATGTGAAATGCAACCTCCGCCTGCCTGGGTAGGGGACGTTTTCTCCGCAACTCGATCTTGAGAACGGATAGCCGATATGGATTGCTGCACCGCAGACGACAGGATTTCCGGGTGAGCTGGTCCTTCCCGTCAGGGTCCTTGCATGGATGCCGGACCAGTCATATACGGTCCCGGACATCAAGACAGAAGAGCAATGGCTCTTCGACCAACCTGTCATCCGGGCAAGGTGGTTTTCGCGAAAGCGAGATGAGGCCCATGGGCAAACCAAACGGATAGCCAAGGGCCTAGTGTTTGGAGGGTCACATGGCAAGGCAGCTTCCAATCGCAGAATTGATCGGAGACCGGCTTCAGGAACTCAACATTCGTCGAGGTGAGGTAGCTGGTCGTGCCGGACGGAAAAACGGTGCGAAAATCCTTCGTCAGCTCGATGCCCTGGTGCGGGGTGATATCGGATCAGGAAGGGGTTTGGTCGAGCTTCTGCCCCAGATCCTCGATCTGCCGGCAGCAGTGATCCAAACCGCCATAGACGACACCCGGCGCCTTCTAGAAGCCGAAGCCGAAGCAGCATGGCGAGCAGATTTCTTGCCACATTCGATCATTCTTTGTGAGCTTGAACGTCCGACACAGATTTCCTTGGCGGCGATCATCGGTGTCGACAGACTGCTCCGGATAGATTTCGATCAGGAAGCCGATGAGTCGAGCTACGTGGGTCGGACACTGGAAGGGATCGACGCGAGGCTCAAACGTTGGGAAAGCTCGAAGCGAGAAATTCCCTTTTTCGGTAAGCCGATAGGATTTATCATCAACTTCTCGCCCAACATGGCAACCCGGTATGATCTGACCGGAAAGGCGGTTGAAGAACTTATGGCAGCACGTCGTCTGGGATCAGCGCGACTGAGCTTCGTATAGGAGGGGGACGAAGCATGACCCTTTGGCCCAAATGGCTTTCACGGAAGGGCAAGGAGCCCGTTGCCGGCGTTTCTGAAGGCGATAAGGATGTCGGTCTTCGAGACATGCGAACTGCAAGCCGGATCGATTGGAAGCGAACCCTTTTCTCCATACTGGATGGACCGCCCGCTACGACGGCAGTGAGGCGCCAGAAGGCGGTCACAAGTACCTGAAGCAAGCCGTTGGGGTCGAGGCGGAAAACTTCAAGCCAGTCGGCGGTTGGTGCTACGGGTACGCGCCGGTCAGTAGGACCAGTGAAGGCAGGAAGCTCGATGTCATCCCCGAGGCAAATCGGACGCTTAGAACCGAAAAGCTCGGCTCTGCCTGCAGGACAAAGAGGTCAGCGGCATCACGGTGGTGTGGACCGCAAAGCATCCCGATAATGGACCGGTGATCGTAGGGCTTTACGATGATGCAACGATCTACCGGTTCATGCCCGATCTAACTGAAAAGGTCCGTCCGTTCATCGCGAAGGCCCGTGTCGAGAATTGTCATCTTGTGCCTGAAAGCCGACAGACGTTCGAGGTCATCCGAAGTCGTATAGGATTCCCTGGAATGGCGGCGGCATGGTTTCCAGCGCTTCATGCCACCGGTCCGGCTCACGACATCCTGGACGCAGTAGCCCGACACCTTCCGACGATTCGTCATTGCGATCACGCCGGAAAATGAAGTACGCCATGGCTACTGGCGTTAACGCAGCGGCGGCGATTGGTGAAGAACTGATGCTCCAGTATCATACGAACTCCGAAGCGCGGGTCCCCTCGACGGTCTGCGGATATAGATGCGCCCTCGTAGCGGGCAGTTAGCGTAGGCATAAAGGGCAGCGTCTCGCCTTATCGACCCTTTGTGGGCCAATATGAAAAAATATTTAGGGGCGTATAATGGAGAGCAGATATGATGCCGATTTTTTTAAATATCGCGAAAAGTTGCTGACCAACCCACCTGTTTTCATTCCGGTGCCTATAATAAGAGGAACAGTATCAAATTTATCTAATAGCGACGAACTTCAAATACATGTCCATCGAAATAACGAGGTCTCACGCCGTATCAGGAAAAAGAATTCTTACGGACTGCGCGTAGACATTTGTCTACTTCCTCTCGATCATTTCTGGAGAGACAGGAATATTATAGAATACTCAGTATTTCCATGTCTTACTCGTAGATTGCAAGATATTTACTCAATAGATGATCCGTTTAATATAGTTGATATTTATAATTGTAGCAGGTGGGGTGAGGATGAAAACCATATAAATATGTCGTATGAGGGAGATAAAGATTTATCAAACGGTATGCCACGTTTGACCTACATTATCACATCGTCCATGGACTTCCTTAGATCGGAACGGCTTGCGCTATTTTCTGAACACGTTCGGAGGATTGAGGCGTACCGAGCTATTCGTGATTTCGTGGGGAAGGCGCAAGAATTTAGAGATCTACTCTATACATATGAGACTCACAAAGCCGAGTTATCATCTATATACCGAAGCTGCGTACGCAATGCGGTAAATGGAGAACTGGATCTATCCAAAGTCGCCCATAATGTCGAAAAATTCTTGAAGCGGGAAGCAATAACGAGAGAACATATTGGAATACCTAATATTGTATATGCAAAGGAGTTATCTGAAATATGCTCAAAACTCGTAAATAACGACGTACGCGGAAAGATGCGTGATGGCATCGAGTTTGAGAGATTAGTTGGAAGCACCCTAGAACGTATGCACTATAAAGTAGATTACACGGCGACAACTGGGGACTTTGGCGCTGACATCATAGGCGAAAAAGACGAACTTCGATTTGCGATACAGTGTAAAGCCCACGCGAAGCCTGCGGGTGTAAAGGCGGTGCAAGAGGCGGCAGCGTCCCGTCGCTATTACAAATGTGATTTTGCTGTTGTCGTATCTCTTTCCGGATTCACTTCAGCGGCGCAGGAACTAGGAATCGAGCTCGGCGTGCTGATGGTGACAGAGGCATCGCTTGACCGCCTTGACACCATGATTCCATGATGTACTAGCGGAATCGTAGCATTTGCGCTGAGCCGGGGGAAACGAGATGATCTCTTATCCCGCGTTTTATCGCCGACCGGATAACAGGCAATGACCTATTACAACGTCGGGATCGAGACACCAACTCACGCAGCAACTTCCCGCACCTTAAATGGTCCGATTGGCGAGCAGCGCCTTTGCGGCATCGCGCGCTAAGCCTGGTGGGTCACTTCTTTCGACGTCGCCCTCGGTTTTCCACTTTCCTTCCCAAGCCCATACGCTTTGCCGTCTCAGATCGTGTAGCAGAATAATCCGGCGCAACCATCGGATAGTCGGAAGACAATGACCACTTCGCTCGATAACCTTCAGGGGTCAGCGCATGATCGGTGCGAAGGTGCCGCTTCAGTGTCTTGAACCTCTTGCCGCACTCTAAGCAGGCGATTCGGTCTGATTTCACCGAGGATCGAACCGGAACAGCAGGCACGAGGACAGGCGACGGCGGCACCGACGGAGTGCCCAGACCAATGACCGCCGAGTTGATCGATGTGATCAGGCTCGGAAGATCGGATTTCGGCAGCGAATTCTTCGCCACGTAAGCCGAAACAATATGCGCGACCAGTTCCAGCTTTTCGGACATGTTCCCGATCCCCGAGTTCCCGATGAACTTACGCGCTAAACGGGTTCGCGGACAAGAGAACGCCTCCGAGGGTTAAGCCTGCCCATTACGTCAGCGCATGGTCCAAACCGGGCACAAATCGTATACATTCCAGCATGAGGTGCCAATGACGGGCCCTTGTGGCGATTTCGCAGCGCTCACGACCGCGCCGAGGATAGTCGCTCGATGGCAAACGCGGCTTTGGAGTGTTAGCTTGAAACGCGGAATCCTCAGTAGCCCCGAGTTGCCCGGCACAGGAGGAAGGTTCGATGTCTGCAACTTTCGTGACCATTACGCCCGAAGAGGTGAAATGGGACTTGGAATGGAAGGCATCTTGGGGTGCCGGTTCAACCCCTGTTGCGTATCTGGATGGCGACCCGTCCACGCCCGGCACCTACGTCGTCCGCGTGCGTTATCCGCCGAATGTTTTCACGCGACCGCACTGGCATGGGGACGACCGGCACATCGTAGTGCTGCAAGGCACGTGGTACATGGGGACTGGCGATAACTTCGATCCGCCAAAAGCGGTGCCACTACCCGTCGGTAGCTACGCCAAGCATCCCGCAGGAGGCGTGCATTGGGACGGTGCGAAAGACGAAGAGGTCGTACTGCAGGTCGTTGGGACTGGGCCACTAACAACGGAACTCGTCGCGAAAGACGGACCATTTCTCGGACCGGCAAATTAGCCCTCGTGGATTTAATCTAACGCTTGGTTCCCGCGTCCGACGGCGGCGATGATTTTGTGGAGATCAAGTGGTTATTGCCTCCGCATGTTCTCTTCGCCACAACTTTAACGGGACTCCCGCCGACTGCCACCGTAGATGGAGCACCCGCTGCCACATTTCGTGGACGGGCTCATATGCGGGAAGAAGCTGAGCGGTGTCCGAAACCCGTGTAATTAGGTTCGCAACTCAATAATTGCTGCTATAAGACGACCGTGGCAGCGATGCGCTCGCCGGATTGCGTGATGATTTGTATGTCTCGTAAATTTCTGCGATTCGGGAGAAGGTAATGCTTCTTATAGAATCTGGGGGATATTTTATGGAAGATCACAAGCCGTTTTTGCGCGAGGCGATAGCGCTCTCAAAAGCAGCAGTGGAGCATGGCAACGAACCGTTCGGTTCTGTTCTTATGAGAGGCGGCGATGTAATACTTCGCGCCGAAAATAGTGTCTTTACCGGTCACGATATGACGAACCACGCTGAATTAAATTTAATCAAACTGGCGGCGCAGCACTATGACACCGATTTTCTTGCTGACTGCACGCTCTATACGAGCACGGAGCCCTGCGCGATGTGCTCGGGGGCGATTTACTGGTCCGGCATCGGGCGCATGGTGTTTGCGTGCTCCGAAGCGCGACTTGGCGAAATCGCGGGGATCGGATTGAACGTGCCGAGCCGGACTGTGTTGCAAACCGGCGCGCGCATGGTCACCGTGGTTGGTCCCGACTTGGAAGATGAAGCCGCCGAAATACATCAGCAATTTTGGGCAAAGCATCTGGGCAAGGCTTAGAGCCGCTACGGAATCGAGAAAAGCCTAATGCCCGTTCAATAAGCCTGCACCTTCGCGATCAACGCCTCAACCACCGGAAGCATGTTCTTGGCGATGACCGCATCACCCGCGGCATTTGGGTGGTCGCGGTCCGATTGCAGCAACTCCGGATGCCCGGTCACTCCTTCCTTGAAGTCGGCGTAGAGCAAGTCGCCATGCTTGGTTGCGAGATCGGAGAACATCCTAGAAAACGGCTCGGCATATCCAACCCCGCAACGACCATAGGCAGCGGTTCCAACCACAAGCACTGGGACGTGCTTCTGGCTTAGGATACTCAGAATCTGATCCATATTCGCCCGCGTATGATCGAGGTCGATCCGAGCACAATCGTTTTGACCCAGTTCAACGATGACCACATGGTTTGCAGGGCTTGCCTGCAGGGCAAGACCGTCCTTGGACCTCGTCAACCAAGCGAGACCCCGTTCGCTGGTCGCCATGTACCCAATCTCGACAACTGTCACTTGATGCCCGGCAGCATTAAGCTCAGAACTTAGCCTGGTCGCAAAAGTGTCAGTTGCAGCTACCCCATAGCTGTTGATGTAGCTGTCACCAAGGGTCACGATTATCGGACCCGTATCCGCGGCATTCACGTTGCCGGTTACCCACAGCATTGCCGAAACCGCTGCAGCTCCTACAATCGAGCCGTCCCACACCTTCTGCATGGTCGACCTCCTACCGGTAAACCTCCTACCCACGCCTTTGATGGGTCCGAAAGCGATCTAGTAGAGCCTATTGACCTCGTTGCTGCGAACGCCCTCTGCCATATCCTCAAGCGAACGATCCAGCTTCCCGTGAGCAATCAACGCTTCGGCATAGGTCGGAGTCCCGTCGATGTCCGCCCATTTTTCAGGGTGCCACATGTAGGAGCGGATCATAGCCTTTCCACAATGATAGAAGGCTTCCTCTACCCGTACCAAAATGGCTAGAGGCGGTACCCTGCCGTTGATTGCCATCATTTCCATGAGCGCCCGATCCTGCACAACTTGAGCTGAGCCATTGACGCGCACAACCTCTGAACGTTTCGGAATCGAAAAGCAGAGCCCAATGCGCCCAGTCTGGAAGATGTTCATGAAGGTGTCGAACCGATAGTTGCCCGGGCGGTCGGGAATTGCCAGCGTCTTCTCATCGAGCACTTTGACGAAGCCTGGCGGATCGCCTTTCGGAGAGACATCAATATGCCCGGAGGCGTCCACGGTCGCCACCGAAACGAAAGGCGACCGTTCGATCCACATCCGACATAGCGGATCGATGTGGTCGATGATCTTTCGAGTCTGACTCACGTAGGATTCAGGGTGGATCGCGCGAAGCTGGGCTTCCGATGAAACGATATCCGTTGGCTCGTACACTCTGCAGCCCTCCCCGCAGGAAATACTGGCTGACTAACCGCGTTCTCGGCATTGATCCGTCGCTAACCACGCTCTGTCAAACGCGGTTCGGCGAACGCCATCAACACGTTTTCACCAAAGCTAATGTACGCTTGCATGAAACCAGTCATGTCCGCAAGCGAGGTCGAGGAGACTAGCAGGTCCTATGCCTCTGTCGTAGCCGCACGCGCTGCAGGCAGGTAGCGATACAAAGTCGCCAACGACACCCCAAGCCGGGCTGCGACGTCCTTCACCGAAATCGTTCGGTTGGCGAGCAGCGCTTTCGCCGCATCGATGTCGGAATCTGTCAGGGACCTCGGGCGACCCCCGACCTTGCCTGCATCCTTGGCGGCAGCGAGACCGGCAAGAGTACGTTCACGGATGATCGCCTTTTCCCATTCCGCCAAAGCTCCAAAGACGTGGAAGATCAGTTTCCCACTCGGTGTCCCGGTTTCCAGCTTCTCGGTGATCGAATGAAGTTCGATGCCGCGTTCAGCTAGACCTTCGACCGCATCGATCAACTGACGAAGCGAACGCCCGAGCCTGTCGAGCTTCCACACCACGAGCTCGTCACCAGAACGCATGAAATCCAACGCACGGGTAAGTTCTGGTCTTTCGCGTTGGGCTCCGGATGCCTTCTCGACGAACACCCGCTCGACACCGGCAGCTTCCAATGCCTTGATCTGCAGATCCAGTGACTGATCAGCGGTCGAGACCCTCGCATACCCTACTCGCAAATTCGGTTCCCTTCTCAGAACACAATCGCGGTGCCCAGTTCTGAGATAGGAGTTTCGAGATAGCGTTTCAAGATACGGAACGACCATAAATTGGGTGCCGCTCGGTCCCGGCAGCGGGCTTATCGAAAACGTTCGTTTTCGCGAGGCGTCTACCGTTTGAGGCTTGTCGGTTAGAGAATTTCTTGCGAAGGGCATTTCTTGAGCCTGCTTTTGGCTTTTGTTCAAGCGAGGCAAGAATACGATATGGAGACGCCTTTTATTCATCCTAGGTTCGGCAGGATTTTCCCGACCTTGGACCCTAACATTCTTCCGGACGAAGAAAGGGAAGAGGGTTGCGACCTGATGCTCTACGGTGCAGAAATCTGGGCAGCTACTGTTCGGTTTTCCAACGCAGTGGATCTCTTCGGGTACTGTGATCGAGAACTTCCCCGAAGAAACGACTGGAAGCAGATTGCTGCTCGTGATGGAGCTTGGTCGATCCATAATTTCGGGGCAACTATGAAATGGTTTCGCAGCGGTCTAAGGAATCTGCCCAACATGAGGAGGTTGATCAACTCTGATGTTCTACGTTCTGCTTCACGCCGTTGGTCGCGCAGTTTCCCGCATTTCCCCGACATGCGTCATGCACTTGCCCATTTTCCGGAAAGTACCAGCACTCCTGAAGGTCGACGTGAGAATGTTTTCGTCGGTCCGTTTAGATCCGACGGCATGATCATCGAAGGGGATCAAACAAAGGTGTCGATTAAGAGCTCATTGAACGGCAGAAAATTTCAGACCACATTCCGGGGTCGATTGCTGACCTATGAGATCAGTGACCTAAGTCTCGCCGAGCTTATCGCGATCAAGGATGAGTTCATTTCCGGTCTTGATGCCATCACCCATTGGCGAGGGTAGGCATGCGCAACCTGAGAGATGTCGAAGGAGAGGTTGCCCGGCGCTATGACACTTCCTCATGATCTGGTTGTCAGACTGGCTGCAGCAGAACACGTCCGCAGAACCGCGATTGCCGACGTGCTGACCAGCGAACAGCTTGCTCAGGGCTTTGTATTCGAGGGCGAGCGCATCCCTTTGGTGAACCAGCGGAGGGGCATCTTCAAGCCCCGGGGCATGGGGTATCTGCTTTCGGTCAGGACCGTCTATCCCCGCTTCGGAGCCCGGATCTGGTACGATGACCAGCGGATCGTGCACGAACAGGTATCGCGCGGACAGGAGCTGATCGACTATGCCTTCATGGGTGACGATCCAGACGCTGCTGACAACCGATGGCTTCGGCAAGCACATGAAGCTCAGGTTCCGATTCTCTATTTCCTTGGCGTAGCACCGGGACGCTACACCGCGATTTGGCCCACCTTCGTGGCAGAATGGTCATCCGGTGACCTGAAGGTACGACTCGCCTTTGGAAGCTCGATAAGCGACGGAATTCCAGAAGCACCGGAGCGGCGATACTCAAGCCGGATTGTGCAGCAGCGTCTGCATCAAGCCAGGTTTCGGGAAGCGGTCCTTTCCGCCTATGGTTCACGATGCGCGATCACCAATCTGCCTGAGCCGAGACTGCTGGACGCTGCCCACATCGTTGTCGACGCCAACGAGCAGCTTGGGCAACCAATCGTTCCGAATGGTCTACCGTTGTCGAAAATCCACCATGCGGCATTCGACTCCAACTTGATCGGTATCGATCCTGACTACCGCATCCACGTCAGCGAAGCGCTGCTCTCGATCAACGACGGTCCGATGTTTGAGCACGGGGTCAAAGGTCTACACGGTCGCCTGATCCGGCTACCCGTACGGGGGTCCGACTATCCGAGCCGTGATCGTCTGGCAGAAAGGTTCGAAGCATTCCAAAGGACGCATGGCGGAGCCTAAGGGCCTCAATCAATCTCGTGCGAACCCACGCAACCGGGACACCTGTTTTTGTTCACCTCGACGGTACAGAATGACCGCCCAAGATGATCATACGGGCGACAAACCCCGTGAAGGGGAGATGCGTCGCTGATATGTGTCGCATATGGACAAGCTGCAGCAACTTATCGAGCTAATTGCCAAAGAGTGGGCGGTGATCTCTCAGGCGCCGGTTACATTCCTATCGGCGGCGGTCATGGTCGGCTTCCTAGTTTGGCTTGCACTCAGAAGCGCATTCGAACTGCGGATTGCCAATCTGGAAAGCACCATCAAACTGAAGGACGAAACGCTTGACAACTACCGAGCCAAGCTCGACGGCGCAACGCCGGAGGAAGCCCAAAAGCGGATTGCTGCTATGGAGCGCCAAATTCAGGCCCTCCACGATCCGCGACGGTTGAATGAGGATCAGGAAGCAACGCTGGCGCAGGCGCTGAGAGAGTGGCACGGCTACAGCATCAAGGTGACCAGAGACGTAAGCAGCGGCGAAACCGCCGGGGTTCAGGGACAGGTCAGACGGCTCTTTGAAAGGTGCGGATGGCGAGTAGAGCACTACGCCGCTATGGGCGTTGGTGGGGGAGACAAGCTGCGTGGATTGATACTATTGGTCCATCCTGAGCCCAGGCCCGCATTTGAGCACGCGGTAATCGAAGCTTTCCGTGCCGCGAATGTCCCGTTCGATTTAATTGTCAATCGCAGTGAAGCTGACGTCCCCCAACTCATCTTCACCGACATGTAGCAAGCCCACCACGGCGACTTGGCTCGGGCTCGATCCGGATCCATATCCGAGCCGTCGATCGTCTAGCGGAGCGGTTCGATGGATACCGGAGGGCACGGCAGGACGTAACCGCATGTGTGTTCGTCGGCACACTCAGGATTTCCATTCGGCACGAAAAACCAGACGGTGCGGAGGATGTTGCAAATGGACGTTCGATCGACGCTGACGGCGCTATGCGACGCCTTCAACGCCCACGATCTTGATCGGATCATGGCGTTCTTTTCTGACGATTGCGTGTTGGAAATGCCGAGAGGCAGCGAGCCTTGGGGTTCTCGTTTCGAGGGCAAACGGGAAGTCCGGGAAGCGTTGGCAATGCGCTTTCAGGGGTTGCCGGATGTTCACTACGGCAATGGTGAGCATTTCGTCGATTCGTCTGCCGATACGGGTATCTCGAAATGGCTTCTCACGGGCACCACTCGCGACGGGACGAAAAGGCGAGTTCACGGTTGCGACTTCTACACCTTTAGAGACGGGCTAGTGATCCGAAAAGACTCCTATTGGAAGATCGTGGAATAGTGCCGGCAATTCGACAGGCACGTGATTGCGAGCATTTCGAGGGCAGGAGCTGGTCGTACCCTTATCGATGACCCAATAGCCTTAGACACTTCGAAAAATATGCCTTTGAAAACAACGGAATGCGTCGTGAGAGTTAGACAACCTAAGTGCCTGTTTTTCCTAAGATAAGCCACTTCCCTTGGGCGTACCAAAACCTTCGACAATTGGCGAAAGCCTCGGGAAAACCGTCCGATGGGCGGTGGCGGGACGCAGGCTACGTAGGGCGGCCAATCGGACGCCAGAAGTCCTCCCGAGGCGACTTGGGATTACCGCGGAACTAGCGGAATGATCGTCTCAGGTTCGCGTACCTTTCGCGGATCATCTTCGTTTCGCGGACCATCTTCGGTCCAGGGATCGCCCAGATCATGAAAGCCTGTCCAACCGGACGTTTCATATTCGGCCCGTCTTTCCGAAAGATCGATCGACCCTGACTGCCCAAGGATGGCGGCCGCCGCGTCCACCTGTTCATCGGCGACTCGCGCCGTCACCAAGGTGCCGCCTCGCCGGATGCCTTCGGCGTAAACATGAGCATCGCTTTCGTCTACCCCGGCCTCGGTCATTGAACCGATCAGGCCACCGGCAACCCCGCCTGCGACGGCGCCCATAAGGGTGGTCGCGAGCCAGCCAGCACCCACGACAGGGCCTATGCCGGGGATCGCGAACGCGCCGATGCCGGCAAGAAGGCCTCCCACACCACCGATTGCGGCGCCAATGCCTGCCCCCTCGGCGGCGTCGCCTTGTTCATTGTCGCGTGAAGAGAGGATGCTGATGTCAGCGTTAGCGACGCCGGCGTCCTCCAAGGCATCTACCGCTGCCTCTGCCTGTTGTCGCGTGTCGAACAAACCGGATATTGTGCGCATGGGAAACTCCATTTTGAGATGAAGGGATAAGGCGCAGCGGCGCAAAGCGTTCCCGACCAGCTTGCAGAGAACCGCCCTGCTGTTTCGAAGGAGTTTCCCGGCCGACAAGCTTGGCCGCTCGAAAACGTCGCCGAACTGCTTGCTAAGGCTGCGCTGTAGGAGCCCTGGCGGTTTTCGGCCTGGTGGCCGGGTAGAGGCGTCGGCAAAATGCGGGTTTGTTGGGCAGCGCACAGATCCGGCCTCCCCTCGGCCGGAACAATCGCGACGGCATGGTGTTTTGGTCCGATGCAACGATCGGAGGTGATTCATGCCGGACGACAAGGCCAAATCCAAGCAGGACAGGAAGCTTGTGGCTTCAGAGGAAGGTTATGAAGTGGCCGCATTCGCGAAGAAATTCGGGCTGCCGCCGAGCGAGGCTGCGACGATAATCAAGCGGTATGGGCCGTCCCGAAAGAAGCTCGACGCCTACATGGCTCAGCGAAACGCCTGAGGTGGAAATCAGTGTCTGCGCCGGGCGGCTATCCGTTCCCGGGCAAGGAGGTTACAAAAATGTCAGTTGACCAAAACGACCGCGAGACCGGCGCGCGGAAATACCCTGCGCGTACCGGCCAGGATCCAAGCGACGCGTTTTCGCAGAAGGCCGCCGAGAACAAAAAGCCTGCCAAAGGCGGTGGATTGAGCGAATCGGTCAATGACGTGAACGAGAAGACTCGACACGCGGATGGAAGACAATCACATCCGGCCACCGAGCAGAATGCCGGCGCGGGGCCGGCACTGGCGAAACACACCAAGGACGCTCCGAAACGCTAATTGCAGCCGGATTGCGGCCCTAGTTCGCCGCGTCCGAGGCTGGCGCTCGGTATCCTGGGCAAAGGTGCTGGGCGCCGAGCCTCGAGCTTGGCTACAGCGACTTTCGGCGCCTCGTAAGGTCCCGCCAAGCGATGAGCGCAAGCGCGGAGTACAATCCCGACAGCGAAATGCCGTAGGCCAGCGCCGCGCCAGTGGCGCCGAGGCGAGGAACCAGCGCCGAGAGAAGCAGCAGTTGCGCGGCTACCGCGAGCCCTGACGCGGCAAGCAGGAAGCCCTGCTTTCTGGTGAACTTGATGTAGGTCGGAGCCATCGAGAAGGTCATGGTGAACGCCGTCGACAGCGCCAGGATGCGCACCGCGCCCGCGCCTTCGTCCTGATACGTCCGACCGAACAAGCCGATGATCTCGCGCGGGAAGATGAGGGCGGCGATCACGAGCACGGCGACCGCCGGGAGCAGCCAGGCCAGCCGCTCCCGGCGCGCACTGTGGATGGCGTCGAACTCGCCACGCTCGAGATGCACGGAAAGGCGGCGCACATAGGCGCGGTTGGTCGCCGTGAACAGCGCCAACACCGGCGCGATCGTGGCCGCCGCGGCCGCGTAGGCTCCAACTGCCACCGGAGACTGATGCATCACCCCGAGCACAATGAGCGATGACTGGGCGATCAGCGCAAGCACGCCGCGATAGACGAGGAACGGAACCGCCTCCCGCGTCCAGGCTCCCATCTCTTCCACCGGCGCGGCGACCTCCAGCTTCGGGGGCAACCGCCAGCGGATTTCGCGATACAGGACTCCCAAGGCAGCCAGCCAGGCCACCAGCCAGGCGGCGATCGCCATCCACCCAGCCGGCGCCGGCACGAAAAGCATCGCCGCCAGGGTGAGTACGAGCGCCAGCAATGGGACATGGAGGCGCAGGATGGCGGTGGCGCGCCTCTCGCCGCCGAGCGCGGTCAGCACCTCGAGGCCAAGATGACCGAGGGTGCCGGCGGGCAGCGCAAGGCAGGTCGCCAGCATCGCGGCGGTCGCGGTGCCCTCGCCCGGCGCAAGCCTGCTGAACGCCGCAGCAAGTGCCGCGATCGCCACCGCCGATGCCAGCACGCGCCGCATGCCGAACCGCAGAAACCCGCGGGCGCCGCCCAGATCGCCACGCTCGATGAGGCTGGGCAGCAGGCGAACGGCAAGCTTGTCGATGCCGAGCGGCGCGACCGCGACCATGAGCAGGAATGCCGAGGCCGCGAGCACATAGGCCTCGAACTCGGCCGCGTCGAGCCGGCGCGCGAGCAGGACGGAAAGCGCCAGCGTCACCATTTGCCCGGCAAAGGCCGTCGAAGCTATCGCGGCGACCGGGTTCACCCGCCGGCGGCCCTGCGGGCGGTCACGTGGCCAGGCCCGGCGGGTGACGCCCGCTGACGGCCGCCCGCTTCGCGAAGGTCAGCGCCCCGACCATTGCGGCCGATCCCCGCCTCTCACCCGCAGCAAGGGTTCCGGCCATTTGCCTGGCGTCTTCGACAGCACAACCTGCGGCGCCAGCCGTTGCAGCGATCCAAAAGGCGTCTCGCCCTTGATCGTGCGCGGCTCGATCATGCGGTGTTCCGGATCCTGCGGATCGAAGCCGTCTCGACCGACCATGCCGAGGCTCTGGTACCACATGGCCGCGCGCGTCAGGCTGACTCGCACATGGTAGCTACCGCCTTCCGTCGCCCGGCGCCGCAGGGCCGCGATCACGCCGGCCGCGCCGAGATATCCGGCGATATAGTCGTTGAGAACCATGGTCGGCGGCCAGCTCGGCCGGCCGTCGCCTTCTTTGATGGTGTAGCCGGAGACGGTGAGCGCCTCCATGTCGAAGCCTGCCCGATACCACCACGGCCCGTCCCAACTGTAGCAGCGCAGCGACAAATAGACGATGCCGGGATGGCTGGCCGCGATCTCCTCGACGCCGAATCCGAGATTTTCCATCGAGCGCCCGCGAAAGCCCTCGATGAAGACGTCCGCTTCCGGAAGCAGCGCCGTCCTGAACGCTTCGTTCTGGCGCGGGTCGCGCAAGTTCACGAAGCTTGAGCGCATGCCGATGTTGATGTCGGTCCAGATGATCTCGTGCTCGAATGACTGGTCGCGCGCGATATGCAGCACTTCGGCACCGTACTCCGAGAGGGTACGCGCAGCCGTGCTGCCGGCGATGACATGCGTGAGCGACAGCGCCTTGACGCCCGACAACGGCATCGACGGATTTGCGTCGAACGGGATCGGGTCGCCGTCGGCGATTTTCACAATCTCGACCAGCGGTCGCGTGGCCAGGTGCTTGCCTTCCGGATGCTCCGCCCACTCTTCCGTGGTGCGGTGGACACCCATCACGAAACCAGCGTCGGCGACCGCATCGTCAAGCTCGAACGCGTTCCACTCGCGGAATTTCTCGGTGATCGACTGCACGTTCGGCGACGCACCGATCACGTTGAGGATGCCGTCGAAATGATGCGGGTAGAGCCCGGTCGGCGTGACGAAGCGGTGGTCCTTGGTCTCGAAGACGGCAAACCCCATCGGGTTGTCGAGCAGCAGCGGTCCCTGGAACAGCATTCCGTTGAGCGTGGGGACGAAAGTGAATGTCCCAGGGATCGGATCGTCGAGGTCGAAGCGGCCGGCCGCATGCTTCTTCTGCAGGATGACCTTGATCAGCGGCATGATGTTGTAGATCGACTCGCGCAGGTCGACCGTCAGGTCCTGCGCCTCGCCGGTCCTGGCCTTCCACACGGCCGCGGCGCCGAGGCCGGCGCCCATCGCCGGGATCGCCATGCAGGCTGCGATGCGGAACCGGCTTCGCACGATCGGATCGCTGCCGACGAAGCTGACCGCGCCGCCGGCGTCGGCTGCGTCGCCACCGATCCCGATCATGAACTCGGCGAAGGCCTGTTTGATGTCGAAGTCGCCGGCCGCGTCCGCGGCCTGCGCGGGTGTTACGAACAGCCCGCCGACGGAAGCGACGGTGGCGGCGGCCGCTCCGCCCAAAACGGCTCGTCTGGTGGTTTTCATGGTCTTCTTCCCGTTGGGATCATCGTCGCCTTCATCCCGCCGCAGGCTGGCTCGGCGCTTAGCGCACCTCTGCGCCTAAAATGTTACGCGCGCCCGAACCCCTAGCACCCATAGCTCATCCTCGGTCGGATCGAGGGCCGGGTCCACGATCAGTTGCACGTCCGGAGTCACGGCGAAATGCGGCGTCACGTGGAAGCGGTAGAACATCTCGGCGGTGTACTGGTCGTTAAGGAACTCATTGGCCGGGTCCGCCCACCCGAAGGCGACGCCGAAGAGGTCCGAAGGCGCGTTCGTCGGCTGATATCCGATGCCGAAGGCAATGTTGCGATCGATCAGCCAGCCTTCCGACCACCCGCCCCGCAGGAACGCCATCATGTTCGGAGTCAGGAGATAGTTTGCATTGAACGCCAGACCGTAGGCCTCGGGGGTACCGTCTTCAAGCGGATCGCGATACCAGGCGGTGAGGTGGACGTTGTTGGCGTCCATCGGCCCGCGCGCCTGGATCGGCGTGCCGGTCCGGGCCAGGCTCGTCCAGCCCACCTCGATGTTATAGAAGTAATCGTTCTTCTCGAAGAAATCGTCGATGGTCCAGCCGGTGTCGTCGCTGTAGGGCGTGTAAATGCCGCCAGAAACATAGAGGTTATCGTCGGTTGGGTAGAGCGCCGCGGTCATGCCGAAGCCCCTCAGCGGCACGGCGATAGTCGGACTGGTGGTAAAATTCTGGTTGAAGAACTGGCGGTTGTCGTCGAACAGCGGGTAGGCGTTGACGAAGTTCGGCGCAAAGAGCTTGCCGATGGCATACTGGAAGCGCCCCTCGAACAGGTTCTGCCGAAGGTAGGCCTGAGTGATGCCGAGGTCGAACTCGCCCCAGGTCGCGGCGGTCGCGGTGATCGAACCGGCAAAGATGCCGCCCCACAGAGGCGGCTCCTCGGTGCCGATCGGCCGCCGGTCCTCGATCGCCATGTCGAAGGACAACGCGTCGGCCTGCCCGCGGTTCAGAAGCTGCGCCGACAGGTTCAGCGTGAATTTGCTGCCAACGGCATTTTCCTCGTCGATCAGGCTCTGGCTGTAGTTCTGCCAAAGCACACCGTAGGAGCCGCCGATGGTGACGCCAAAGTTCTCTTGGAGCGTTCGCTTGAAATCCATCCATGGGTCGAGGGTCGTCGGAAACCGGAAGAAGCCATATTTCTCGCGTTCATCGTCGGCCAGGTCGCCGGCTGCCGACAATGTCCCGTCAAGGAGGTCTGGATAGGTTTCCTCTGCCGCGGAGACCGTGCCCGACTGACCCGACGCTGGCGCGGACTGGGAAAACGAAAAGTTCGCGGATGCCAGAAGCGCAAATGCCACGGCCAGCGATGCCGCGCTTCGTCGCACTATCAATCGGCGTCGGCCGCCCCGGCGGGTCGTCATCGACATCATGAACAGACCACCCGCAAATTTTGTTGCCGCGACGCCTTGTCGGTATAGTGCACACAACCTGCACGGTTAACAAGCCGCTGCCAGCGGATGTCCTACAAAGTGACTTGGCCGCATCATGACGTGCACTTTGGTTGGCCGAGGTCCGTAACGGCCATGGACGGTAAGCGATCCAATGCCGATGATGTCCGTCGCCACGACTGCAAATCGCAATTTCTGCGCGGCCTTCGAGTTCACGGTCGCGGCCTCGGCGACAACGTGCTAGCCGTGCGGCCAAGGGGCAATCGTCATGCACAATGGAATTCGATATCGCGGCGCAAGGCTCTTACGGATCGCGCTGCTCGCCGCCATGGCGTTGAGCCCAATGACGCTTTCGGGCTGCGTCGGTGCATCGTCAAAGGAGCTACAAGCAATAGGGGCTTCGATAGCACCAACGAAAGTCGACTTCTCGGAACTCTATGCCTACGCCGGACGCGCAAAGACCGCATATGCGGACGAGCCGGCGATTCGGCTCGCCTACCCGGCCACGATCCGGGTGAATTCGCCGGACGCGACCGACGCGCAGTATTTCGTCGAGCGCGACGACGCCACCCGAACGCAATACATTTCTGTGCGCGGAACCGCCAACAAGGCGAATTTCCACGAGGACATCGAGATCAAGGTGCGCGAGGACCGCCGCATCGACATTCCGGTGCATTCTGGCTTCGACGACACCGCAGAGGCGCTTTACGGCGACATGAAGCCCTACCTTAAGCCCAAGTACAAAACCTATGTCACCGGGCATTCGCTGGGCGGGGCGATCGCGGTGCTGCTATCCATCTACCTCATCGAGGACGGATACGACGTCGTCCGGGTCGTCACGTTCGGCCAGCCGAAATTCACCACTGCGGAGGGGGCCAGCCGTCTCGGATTCCTGCCGCTGACGCGTGTGGTCGACGAGAACGACATGGTGCCCATGCTGCCGCCGGTGACGACGCACGACAAGACCTACGGCACCTACGAACATGTCGGCCCCGAGGTGATCCTGCTCGAAGGTCAGAATTACGTTTTTCTGCCAGACCACGACGCCGAGAGGCTGTCGGTCGACGAGTTCTGGCGGTCCATCGGCCTCGCCAGCCTGGCGGACCACCACATGGACAAGTACCTGCGAAGGCTGTCGACGAAGGCCAGCGGAGGTGTCGAGGTGCCCTACAACAAGCGCGAGCACTACGTGGCGAAGAAGAAGTCGGGGCATGCCGCCACCGGATCGTAGCGGCGCGCTGTTCGGCCGCGCGGCGACTTGCTAGCATGGGCGCACTCGCGCATCGTGCTCGAGGCGTCCGTCTGAGGGATAAGGACATGGCATTTCAGCAACCGATCCGCGCCGCCTTCATCCTCGCCATGCTCGCCGGTTTCCACGCAGTACCGCCAGCCTGGGCAGAAGCCGACGGTCCCGACCATTTCCGGGTCGTCGGCGTCAAGCTGGGCAACGTGCTCAACATCCGCTCCGAGCCGTCGCGGTCGGGCAAGGTCGTCGGCAAGGCTCCGGCGGATGCGGACGGCCTGCGCAATCTGGGCTGCCAGGGGGGCATGACCTTGGACGAATTCACCAAGGCGAGCGAGGCGGAACGGGCGGCGGCGCGCTACAGGCGCTGGTGCAAGGTCGAGTTCCAGGGCACGACCGGCTGGGCGGCCGGCTGGCATCTGGGCGAAGGCCAGGGACCGGCCGGCGCAATGGCGACGGAGCCCGCGCTCCTCGGCACGCGCTGGGCGTTGACCAGCCTGTCCGGCGCGCCGGCCAAGGGTGAGGCATGGATGTCACTCAGCGAGGACGGGCGCGTGACCGGCAACGCCGGCTGCAACGGTTTCAACGGTTCGGCCAAGGTTGTGGGCGATACAATCGAATTCGGTCCTCTGGCGTCAACAATGATGGCGTGCACCGAGGATGGCCTGTCCGCGCAGGAGGCGGGTTTGCACGGCATCCTCGCCGGCAAGACCGCGTACAGCCTCCGCGCCGGCAAGCTCACCGTGTCGCAGCCATCCGGCGGCGCTTCCGCCACTTTCGGTAGGGCCAATCAGTAGGGACGGACCGCCCTCCTTGCCGCCCGTTGAATGGCGGCGACTGGCTTTGGCCAAGCGCACGGCGACATTGCGATTTAGCTCGACTCAAGGCGGCGGCTCTGCTTGATTTTTGATCGGGCACGCTCACGCCGTGGGCGCCCTAAAGCGGGACGGAGGCTGGGATGAGTGCGTTCAACGTCGTGCGATTCAAGATCAAGCCTGGCATGGAAGACGCGTTTCTTGATGCACATCGGGGGGCACAGGACTGGCCGGGCATGCGCCACGCCAACATGATCAAGACGGGCGAGGGTCGCTACTGCATCATCGCCGAATGGGACAGCATGGAAGCCCTGGTTGCCGGGCGCCCGCAGATGATCGCGACCCTCAACAGCTTCCGACACACGCTCGACGACCTTGGCGGCGGGCTGGGCGTCACCGACCCGGTGTCGGGGCCGGTCGTCCTGTCAATGAAATAGCGGCGAGACCCGGGCGCCCCCTGCACGGGACTCCCGGCAGACGCGAGATGTTTCGGCTTGCGCGACTGCTACAGGACCTCCAGGCCCTTTCCGATCAGCATTGTGCCGATGGCCAGCAAGACGACGGCCATGACGGCTGAATTGTAGCGTGCCATCCAGTCGCGCAGGCCCGACAGCGCGGTGCGGGACGTGGCAGGTGCCGCAAGCGCAAATGCCACCAGCGCCGCTGCGCTTCCAGCGGCCATCGCGGCGAACAGCACCGACAGCGTCGCGGTCTGCCGGGTCGAAAGCGCGTCGGTGCCGATCAGGACGCCGGCTCCGGCAGCGAAGGCAAGTTCCTTTATGTTTGCCAGCGTGATCACCACGCCGATCCGCAGAGCGCCGCCGGTACCGAGCCCTTCGATGGATCGCATCCAGCCGGGCAGCCTGGCTTCCTCGCCCTGCCGGGGACGACGGCGCCAGACCGCGACGGCGCCTGTGACGATAAGCATGCCGAGCACGATGCGCAGCCAGCCGTTCTTCGCTGAAATCTCCGTCGGATCCGCGAAGCGATCGGCGACAAGGGCGACGGCGAAGGTCACCAAAGCCAGCGCCGCCATGCGGCCGCCCGTGAAGGCGAGGCCTCCTCGCCCGCCGCCGGCCGAAAGCAGCAGCATGACCAATGCGATGACCGGTAGCGGGCTGAGTGCGACCGGAAGGGCGTAGGGAAGCAGGCTTCCGAATGCATGCAGCATGGTCCGCTCTCCCCGAGTCTGGTCGGGCGACATTAGCGGGGTCCACCGGTGTCGACAAATCGCGGCCTCGATCGAGGCAGCGCCACCCGCGCCAGCCTCTGGGATTGCAAACGGCGGCATCGCACGGTCAAAATGCAGAACTGCCCGAGCGCGGAGCCGTTGAAGGTTGGAGCGGGAACAGCACGACCTTTTCCGGTTGAGCGGTCGCAAGGTCTATTTTGGCCCGAACCCGTTGGCGCCGTCGCCGGTGGTAGCTTGCAGCCTCCGTGCCCGTACGGGCTTGGCCGCGGCAGCGAACATCGAGACCGCCGCCGAACGCCTGCGCGACGAATTCCCGCGCCTGCTGTCGGGATACTCGCCGTCGATTTCCCGGGAAGGGCCCGCAATGTCGCCGGCGCGCCTGCTTGCCGCTTTTGCCAAGGGCGCGCTCAACGACACGCGCGGTTTTGTCGAAACGGCCGGCGCGATGGCGAGCGGGCCAGGCACGGCGGTGCTTTGGGTCGGCTTCCACGATCCGGGCGTGACGGCCTCGGCCCTGGCCCTGGCCGCCCGGGCGCTGCGCGCGGCGCTGCGGGCGCAGGCGCCCTTTCCGGTCGAGCTGAAGCGCGACCTTGCCGAGTTCCAGCAGGTTTGCCGGCGCCGTCATCCGGACTTCCAGGCCCGCATCCTGATGGTGGCGGCAAAATCGCGCAACATTCCCGTGGTTCCTGTCGCACCAGGGGCACGCCTCTGGCAGTTCGGCTGGGGTTCCCGCTCGCGCAGCTTCTTCGAGACGGCTTCCGACGCCGACGGCTTCGTCGGCGTCCGGATCGCGGACTCGAAGGCTCTGTCGAAGACGATCATGCGAGGGTTGGGGTTGCCGACACCGCCCGCAGTGCTGGTGACCTTGCCGCAGGAACTGCCTGCCGCCGCGGCAGAGGTCGGCTGGCCCTGCGTGGTCAAGCCGCTGGACAGCAACGGCGGCAGGGGCGTGAGCGTCGGCGTTCGTTCGCTGCAGGATCTCGAACAATCATTCTCGCACGCCCGACAGTTCAGCCGGTCGCCTGTGTTGGTGGAGGCGTTCGTGCCGGGCGAAGATCACCGCTTGACAGTCGTCGAGGGAAGCCTCGTCGCCACCACGCGCCGCGAGGCCTCGAAAATCACTGGCGACGGCGTCCGCACGATCCGCGAACTGCTCGGCGCGCTCAACAGCCGACGCTCGGCCAATCTGGTGGCTTCGGGTTACCTGGTGCCGATTGCCATCGACGCCGCGCTTTCCACCAGTCTGGCGCGACAGGATCTGGCGCTAGACGACGTACCACAGCCCGGTCGGTCCGTTTCCCTGCGCAGCAACGCCAACCGGTCTTCCGGCGGCGTCTGCTTCAACGTGACCGATGTTCACCCGCAAATCCGCGAGATGGCTGAAGCGCTTGCGACCACCCTCGGGCTAACCGCCGCTGGGGTAGATTACATTACGAGGGACATTACGTTGCCGCCTGTCGCAGGAAACGGCGCGTTCATCGAAGTCAACGCCAGTCCCGGTCTCGCTGCCCTGGTGGTAGCCGGTATCGAGGAGGCGCAGATCGGCGCCCGCCTGCTCGGGTCGCGGCCGGGCCGCATCCCTATGATCCTGGCGGTCGGTGACCGGCAACAGGAGCGGGAAATTGCGACGGCTTTGGCGAACGCGGCGGCGACTTTGCCGGGTCTGGCCTGGCTGTGCGGCACCGCGGCCGGCCTTGGCGCGCTATCCCTCGACCTTGCGCAGCTGCCACCGCCCGAGCGGACATCGGCGCTTTTGCGTCACCGGACGGCGACCCGTGCCGTGATATACTGGAGCTTGGAGGACCTGCAGGCATTCGGCGCGCCGGTGGACAGGGCCGATCTCGGCGTCATCTACCGCGCCAGCGGCCTGCCGCAGCCTTGGCAGCGGGTCATCGCCTCGAGCTGCCGGCGGCTGGCCGTTGCTACGGCACCCGAAGGCATCATTGCCGCTCTGAATTTCGCAGCCCAGACATGAAAAAAGCCCGCTGCCGGGAGGAGGTGGCAGCGGGCCGATTTGAAACGCGACACGGGAGGAGGAGTGCCACGTCCAGCGTCGACTGTCGCATCTGGGAGGAGGAGATGGCCGACGACACATATAATGGTAGCGCTACCCAGAAAGTGCAATGCACAATTTTGTGTTCGGGCTCACTTTTTGAGCATTGCTGCGGTTCTCCCTCGTGCGTTGCTAAGCACGCTCGGCACGTAGGCCGGGAGGGCATCAACGATCCCCTCCCGGCGTCTGGCGTTCGTGGTTTGCCGGCCTGATCAAGGTCGAACACAAGCTCTCTTTCGACCGGCCTTGTAAATTTCTGCGCTGTGCCTATCTAGTGCCTATCGATCTTGCTTGCAGAGCTTTGTTTTCGCGCCGGTTGGCGCACAACGATCTTCCCTTTCAGAATCGATTTTCACGCAGGTCGGTCCATGACCGATCGACAATTCAACGCACGATGAAAAGGAATTTCGTCATGGCTACCGGAACCGTAAAGTTCTTCAACGCTACCAAGGGTTTTGGCTTCATCCAGCCGGACGACGGCGGGACCGATGTCTTCGTCCACATCTCGGCCGTCGAGCGCGCAGGCATGCGCAGCGTGGTTGAGGGTCAGAAGCTGAACTTCGACGTGGTGAGGGACAATCGCTCTGGCAAGAACGCGGCCGAAAACCTGAAGGCCGCATAGCGATTTCATCTTCGAGCCGCGACCACGGATGTACTGGCGCGGCTCGTCGAGATGGGTGGGAGGTCGGGTTCAAAGCCCGGCCTTTTTCGCTTTGCAGAAGAGGATGTGATCATGGCAGGCGATCTGATGAAGGGAATTGCCTTGAAGCCGGCGCGTTCGGCCGCCGAGGCCAAGAGCGACACCACGACACGAATCGCGCGCTCGATGTTCGAGAACGAGGCCGCGGCCCGCAAGGCCAAGACGGAGAAGCTGCGACAGGCCCGCCTTGCCCGGGAAGCAGCCGAGGCTCCGAAGGCCGCCGTAGCCCGGAAGAAGAAGTCGCCCGGGCGCGGCGACGCCTAAAAATCGCGCAAGTCGAGGCACCCCGCCTGCCCGGACTTGCGGTCGACCGTGCTTCTGCTAATCCCCTAGACAGCGATTGGGCTCGGCGTGCGTACCCGAGGTGGGCTTTGGCGCTCGACCGGGACGCAAGCGGGGGAACGATCTGACTGACATTGTCGACGGGAGACTGCGATGACCGAAACTGTGACCTTGACCGAACATGAAGCGATCCGCGACTGGGCGGCCGCGCGCATGGGCTTTCCGGCGGTGGTCGACGTGTCGGCGGCAGGCGGCGTGCAGCCGATGCTGCGCCTGGTGTTCGACCAGGCGGCCTACCAGGACCAGGATCGGCCGGAACGCGCGCAGAATGCGGGCGGCTATGAACTGGTCGAATGGGACGAGTGGTTCAAGCTTTTCGACGAACTGCAGTTGGCGCTGGTGGTTGCGGCCGACGTGCCGGGCCGGCGCGAGAACTTCCACGAGATCATCCGGCGGAGCTGACCGCTACTTCTGCTCGCCGGCCTCGGTGCTGCGCGAAAGGTTCATCGCGCGGCGCTCGTTGGCGAGCGCGGCGACCGCTTCGCGCAACTGCGGATGGCGGTTCATGAACTGATTGAAGTCGCGACGGTCGAGGACCAGGAAATTGCAGAAATCCACGGCGGTCACGTCGGCGGTGCGCCGTTCGCCGGTAATCAGCGCAATCTCGCCGAAGAAGGAGCCGGCTTCGAGGCGGATGCGCTGGCTGCCGACCTCGACCTCGACCGCGCCGGACGAGATGAAATACATGCTGTCGCCGCGGTCGCCGGCGCGGATGACGCGGTCGCCGGGGGATGCTCGCCTCGGCTTGAACAGGAGCAGCAGCTCCTCGTGCGCGTGGTGGTCGACCAGGGAAAGCAGCGGGAATGTCGCGATCAGTTCGCGCACGCGCAGCTGTCGCTGCTGATCGCGCTCCTCTGTCCTGATGCGGTTCTTCTCGAGCTGGTCGACCAGCAGCCCGTACTGCTCGCGCCCAAAGCGGACGCTGCCGGGCCAGCGCAGACGGCTGCGGCGCTGGAGTTCGCCGGCCAGCGTGAACATCAGCGGGTTCAGCGTGATCGATAGCAGTGCGCTGGCAAGCAGCAGATCCTGCCCGTCGTCGGTCATCAGCCCGTATGAGACGCCGAGCCCGGCGAGGATGAAGGAGAACTCGCCGATCTGCGAGAGGCTGGCTGCCACCATCAGCGCGGTGCCGATCGGATAGCGCAGCGCCAGCACGATCGCGAAGGCGATCAGCGACTTGCCGATCATGATCATCAGCAGCACGCCGAGCACTTCGCCGGGCTGGCGGATCAGGATCGACGGGTCGAACAGCATTCCGACTGAGACGAAGAACAGCACCGAGAAAGCGTCCTGAAGCGGCAGCGAATCTGCCGCCGCCTTGTGGCTGAGGTCGGACTCGCTCATGACCACGCCGGCGAAGAAGGCGCCGAGCGCGAAGGACACGCCAAAAATCTGCGCCGAGCCGAAGGCAATGCCGATCGCGATCGCCAGCACCGAAAGGGTGAAAAGTTCGCGCGAGCCGGTGCGGGCCACCCGCACCAGGATCCACGGCACGACGCGCGGCCCTAGCATCATGGCGAGGACGGTGAAGGCCGCGACCTTGATCAGCGTGATGCCAAGCGTAAGAATCATCGGCTGGTCGCTGCCGACATCGTGATGGCCGTTGCCCCCGAGGAAATCAGCCAGCGCGGGCAGGACCACCAGCGCCACCACCATGGCGAGGTCCTCGACGATCAGCCAGCCGATCGCGACGCGCCCGTTGGCGGTGTTGAGCAGGTTGCGCTCCTCGAGCGCCTTCAGCAGCACGACCGTGCTGGCGACCGACAGGCTGAGGCCGAGCACGAGCCCCTGCCCCATGGTCCAGCCCCACATCTCGGCCAGCGCCCAGCCGAATATGGTCGCGACGATGATCTGGCCGATCGCGCCCGGGACGGCAATGCCCTTCACCGCCAGCAGGTCGGAGGCGGAGAAATGCAGCCCCACGCCGAACATCAGGAGGATGACACCCATCTCGGCGAGCTGGCCGGCCAACGCCGCGTCGGCGATGTAGCCCGGCGTGAACGGTCCCGCCAGAATGCCGGCGACCAGATAGCCCACCAGAGGGGGGAGCCGCAGCCGGTCCGCGAAATAGCCGAAGATCGAAGCGAGCACGAATCCGACGGCAACCGTCCCGATCAGCGAGATGTCCTGATGCACGTGCTCTCCTCGACGCCGCTTCCGTCGCGATTCCGTCAAACATCAAGTCGAGCGGAAGGACAAGCATATGTCGAGGGAAACCGACAATCCGGGGCGATCCATCCCGGCTTAGCCACGCAAAAAAACAAGAGCCGGCCTTGCGGCCGGCTCAAGAAGAGAGACAGGGCATTTTGGGGGGGTCGGGGGGAGGCCCTGCCGCTCGCATAGTCAAACGAGTTCGAAGCGCATCGGTTCCCAGAAAGGAATCATTTTTCTGCGCTGGCACGCTCGATGTGGAATCGATGACCGTTCGCGACGGCGACCGTCTCGATGAGTCGATGGCCCGCCTCCTGGCAGAATGCCGGAATGTCGACAACGGCGAGGGGATCGGTTGTCTCGATCCAGAGAAGGCCGCCCGGCCGCATGGCGGCGAGGCGCTTGCGTGTTTTCAGGACCGGCAGCGGACAGGCAAGTCCGCGCAGATCGTAGACGTGGTCTTCCTGTTTCGGTCCCGTCAACTGCCGAACATGCCCATGAGGCGCTTGCTGACCTTGCCGAGCATGCCGGGCTCTTGTGAGGGGGCGGCGACAATGGAGGACACCGGCGGTTCCAGCGCCTCTGCCGGGGCGGCGTCGGCCGCGACAATCGCCTGCGCCTGCGCGGCCGCCCTGGCCTCCGCTGCGGCTTGCGCCTCTTCTGACGCCTTGGCCTCGGCGATCTTCTGTTCCTGCACGCGTTTCTTTTCCGCTTCGACCCTGGCCTTCTCGGCGGCGGCGGCGTCGAGGGCCGCCATGCGCCGCCCCTCGGCCGAATCGATGCGACCCATGCGGCTCGTCACCCTGACCGTGCCGTCGGGCTCGAGCGACGGCGGCTCGATCGAGACGCGCTCTCCCTTGCCGCGGCGTTTCGTCCAGTCGGCAACCAGCATGGCTTCCTGGGTGCCGTCGATGGTCGGCGTTGGATCGGGCTTGGCCGAGCGCGTCGCCTTGGCGAACGCGACGTTGTAGTTTTTCTGATAACGGTCATAGGCCATGGTGAGCGCCGCCGGCTGGGTCGTCGGCGGGCAGGCCTGGGTGGGGGAGAACTGCGCTTCGCCTTCGGGCACGCGGTTGAAAACGTAGCGCTTCTCGCAAACGTCCACTTTCGGCGGAACCTTGGTGATCTCGAACTGGTCGTAGCCTTCCTTCAGCATCTGCCAGAAGGGATAGTTCGGATCGTTGCGGTAGCGCGCCATGTTGACCGCATTCATGCGGAAGGGGAACGCCTGGATCTGGAACTCGGTCTGGCCGCCCCGGAAAGAGTCGCGGGCGAAGGCGTAGATCTGTTCCATCTGATCGTCGGTCATCGAATAGCAGCCCGAGGACGAGCAGGCACCATGCACCATGAGGTTGGCGCCGGTGCGGCCGTTGGCGCGGTCGTAGGCGTTCGGATAGCCGATGTTGAACGACAGGTGGTACTTCGAGTTCGGGTTCATGCTCGACGGACGGACGGTGTAGAAACCTTCCGGCGCCTGGCGGTCGCCCTCGATATATTTCGGGCCGAGCTGCCCCGACCATTTGCAGATGTCGTAGGTGGCGATCAGATCGTAGCGGCCGTTCGTCTTCTCTTTCCAGATTTCGAGCTTGCCTTCTTCCTTGAAGATGCGGGCCATGACCGGCGATTCCCGGGTCATGCCCTTGGCCTTCATGGCCGCGACCATCTTCTCGGAAAGCTGCTTGTTGGCGACGGCGGGGACGCTACCCAGCGTCGATTCGCTGTTGCAGCCTGCCATCGCCAGCAGTCCGACGACCCAGCCGTAGCGAACCCAGTTCCGAATCATATTTGCCCTGTCAGTTCCGTCCGCCGCTGTGCGAGCCCTCGTGCGGCCCCGTCTCGCGCGCCAGCCTAGCTGGGTTAACCTTGACAATTCATTACTACAAGTCCGCAGTGCCGGCCCCTCGACCGTGTGGCCATGATGGCAATCGAGGGGGCAATTTTGTGGCGAAAGCGTGCTTGCCTCCGCAAGCCTAGAGATTGCGCCCGATCGCCAGATATTTTTCGCGGCGTTGCTCACGGAAATCGACATTCGCAGCGCCGAACTCAGCCAAAGTACGGGCAATGACCTCGCCGGTCTCGTCGATCGCCTCGTCGGCTCCGCGCTGGGCTCCCCCCAGCGGCTCCGGGATGATGCCGTCGATGATCTTGAGGTCGAGCAGATCCTGCGCGGTGATTTTCATCGAGGTCGCCGCGTCGCGCGAGCGCGTGGTGTCGCGCCACAGGATCGAGGCCGCGCCCTCCGGCGAGATGACTGAATAGACGGCGTGCTCCAGCATGAACACCTTGTTGGCGGTCGCGATCGCGATCGCCCCGCCCGAACCGCCCTCGCCGATCACTACGGCGAGCATGGGCACGCGCAGCGACAGGCACGTCGAGGTCGAGCGCGCAATCGCTTCCGCCTGGCCGCGCTCCTCCGCATCGACGCCAGGATAGGCGCCGGCGGTGTCGATCAACGAGATCACCGGCAGGCCGAAACGGTCGGCAAGTCCCATTATGCGCACCGCCTTGCGGTAGCCTTCGGGGCGCATGGAACCGAAATTGTGCTTGAGGCGGCCGGCGGTGTCGGAGCCCTTTTCCTGGCCGAGCACGGCCACCGCCTGGCCACGGAAGCGGGCGAAGCCGGCCACAAGCGCCTGGTCCTCGCCGAAGGCGCGGTCGCCCGCGAGCGGCGTGAACTCGGTGAACAGGCGGCGGATGTATTCAAGGCAGTGCGGTCGGTCGGAATGGCGCGCGACCTGCACCTTCTGCCAGGGCGTCAGCGCCTTGTAGAGGTCGCGAAGAATCTCGCGCGCGCGCTTCTCCAGGCGGCCGATTTCCTCATTGAAGTCGACGCCGCCGTCGGCGGAGAGCTTTTTCAGTTCGAGGATCTTGCCCTCGATCTCCTGCACCTGCTTTTCGAAGTCGAGGTAGTTGTACATTCTTTTCGTGGACCCGTGCGCCGCGAGGTCGGTGACAGTTGGTCGAAAGCCCTAGAAACATGGCGAGAGCCGGGCCGAATGCCGCCCTCACATAGCGACGCCCCGTTCAATCGGCAAGCGGATGATGGTCGTGGACGAGCCGCACAAGCCGCTCCTCAAGCACATGCGTATAGATCTGCGTGGTCGATATGTCGGAATGGCCGAGAAGCTGCTGCAGGCTGCGCAGATCGGCGCCGTTGGCGAGCAGGTGGCTGGCGAAGGCATGACGCAATACGTGCGGCGAAATGCGGGCGGCCGGGATGCCCGCACGGGCGGCGAGCGCCTTGAGTTCGCGCGCAAAGACCTGGCGGGGCAGGTAGCCCGTCTCGGACGCGGCGGGAAAGAGATGCGGGCTGTCGGCCCAGGCCGGTACCGTGGCGCGGCGGGCGAGCCAGGCGCGCATGGCCTCGATCGCCGGCCCCGACAGCGGCACCAGCCGCTCCTTGTTGCCCTTGCCGCGCACAGTGAAGTAGCGCTCGTCGCGCAGCGCCACGGTGAGTGGTAGCGCCACCAGTTCGGAGACGCGCAGGCCGGTAGCGTAGAGCACCTCGACCAGGGCGTTGAGCCTCGCAGAGGCGATCGGGTCGCGTCCGCCCTCGGCGGCCTCCGCCGCGGCACGGTCGAGCAGACGGCCGGTTTCGGCGACGCCCATGGTTTTCGGCAGCGGACGATCCCGGCGCGGCGCGTCGAGTGTGCCGGTCGGGTCGTCTCCGCGCAGGCCCTCGGCGTAGAGGAACTTGAAGAACTGCCGCAGCGCCGAAAGCCGGCGTGCCTGCGTGGTAGGCGCGAAGCCGCGCCCGGCGATGTCCGCGAGGTAGACGCGCAACTCGGCAGTGGACGCTTCCGGCAGGCCGGACGGCAGAGCGCCAGCCGCATCCTCGAGATCGCGGCGGTAGGAGGAAAGCGTGTTTTCGCTGGCGCCGCGCTCGGCGCTCATCATCTCGAGGAAGGCCTCGATGCGGGCTCCGGCGCGCATTCTCAGCGGTTCACTTCGGGTTGAGCCTCTCGCTCGGGATTCGCACCGTCATCTCGCCCTTCCTCGGCTCCACGAAGGTAACCAGCGCGAACATCGCGCCGTAGACCAGCCCGACCAGAATGCCGATCGTGACGAGGAACCTGAACAGGGTCGGCATGTATCGGGGTGGTCCTCCCTGGTGTTTTCGTTGCCTCCTTAATAGGTCCTTCGCGCCCTTATTCAAGGCGGGAAGGCGGCTGGCTCGATGCTTGACGCCCCGGCTTTTTCGTGGCGTTACACGCGCAAGAGGCCCGTATGAAGTCTGAAGTCAGCATTCCGCCAGGGATCGACCCGGCAGAAATCGTCCGCCGGCTGGGCCGCCGGCCGATCGTGTTCGTCGGCCTGATGGGCGCGGGGAAGACGGCGATCGGACGAAAGTTGGCGACCGCGCTCGGCCTGCCCTTCACCGACAGCGACCACGAGATCGAGCAGGTATCGCGCATGACCGTGCCGGAGCTGTTCGAGCGCTACGGCGAGAGCGAATTCCGCGCACTGGAGCAGCGGGTCATCCTGCGCATCCTAGAGGAAGGCGGGCGGGTGCTGTCCACCGGCGGCGGCGCCTTCATGAACGACCAGACGCGGGCGGCGATCGCCGCGCAGGGCATCTCGATCTGGCTCAAGGCCGATGTCGACACGCTGCTGCAGCGGGTCATGAAGAAGCAGAACCGCCCTCTGCTCAAGCAGGGCGACCCGCGCGAAATTCTGGAAAGGCTGATGGGCGTACGCTATCCGGTCTATGCCGAGGCAAATATCACCGTCGCAACCCGTGACGAGCGCAAGGAAGTCATCGCCGGCGAGGTGATCGAGATGCTGGCGCGCCATCTCGGGGCCGCCGCCCCGGTTGCCGGAGAGGCGCAAGCATGAGTGGACCAGTCATCGTCGAGGTCGGGCTTGGTGAGCGCGCCTACGACATCCTGATCGGACCCGGACTGATCGCGCGCGCGGGCGAAGAAATCGCGGCGCGGATGCCCGGCGTGCGCGCCGCGGTCGTCACCGACCAAAACGTGGCGGCATCGCATCTCGCGTCGCTGGTGGCGAGCCTTGGGGCGAAGGGCATCGCGGCTGAGCCGATCGTGCTGCCGGCGGGCGAGAAGACGAAGAGTTTCGCGCATCTCGAACAGGTGGTCGACGCGGTGCTGGCGGCACGGCTGGAGCGCGGCGACGTGGTCGTGGCGCTGGGCGGCGGCGTGATCGGCGACCTCGCCGGCTTCGCGGCGGGCGTCGCGCGGCGCGGCATGCGCTTCGTCCAGATGCCGACCTCGCTGCTGGCGCAGGTCGATTCCTCGGTCGGCGGCAAGACCGGCATCAACACCGGCCGTGGCAAGAACCTCGTCGGCGTCTTCCACCAGCCGCGGCTGGTGCTGGCCGACACCGGCGCGCTCGATACCCTGCCGCCGCGCGAATTCCGCGCCGGCTATGCCGAAGTCGCCAAATACGGCCTGATCGACCGGCCGGAGTTTTTCGCCTGGCTGGAGCGCAACTGGCAGGACGTGTTCGCCGGCGGACCGGCGCGCGCCGAGGCGATCGCGCAGTCCTGCCGCGCCAAGGCCGAAGTGGTGGCGCGCGACGAGTTCGAGACCGGCGACCGCGCTCTGCTGAACCTCGGCCACACCTTCGGCCATGCCCTGGAAGGGGCGACCGCCTATGACAGCGCACGGCTTGTGCATGGCGAGGCGGTGGCGATCGGCATGGCGCTGGCGCATCGCTTTTCGGCGCGCATGAACCTTGCCAGCCCGGACGATGCCGCCCGCGTCGAGGCGCATCTGAAGGCGGTCGGACTGCCTTGGCGCATGGCCGACGTTCCCGGAAGCCTGCCGAACGCAGACGCGCTGCTTGGCTTCATCGCCCAGGACAAGAAGGTTTCGCGCGGCACGCTGACCTTCATCCTGACGCACGGCATCGGCAGATCGTTCATCGCGCGCGACGTGCCGTCCTCCGAAGTGCTGGCCTTTCTGCGAGAGAACCACCCCGGATGAGCGAAGCGGGCTGGGTCGCCGCCGCGGGACTCGCCGCCGTCATGGTGGTCTGCCTTGCGCTGCTGCGGCCCCTGCTCCGCCTGTTCGGCTACGAACTCGTCGCCGGTTCGGCAGTGCCGGCGCCTGGCGACGCGCCTGGCCCCGCACCGGCTCCCGAAAACGTGGCGGCCGTTCCCGACCGGGCCAGCACCCTGGTCGATCTGAAGGGCCTCGAAGTCTCCGACGTCATGGTCCACCGCACCGACATGCGCTCGGTCAACGCCGACGACCCGCCGGAGGCGGTGGTGCGCGCCATCCTGCAGAGCCCGCACACGCGCCTGCCGCTCTGGCGCGGCTCGCTCGACAACATCGTCGGCGTGCTGCACGCCAAGGACCTGCTGCGTGCGCTGAACGAGGTCGACAACGATTTCACGCGCATCGACGTGATGAAGATCGCCGCAAAGCCGTGGTTCGTGCCCGACACCACGAAATTGCAGGACCAGCTCAACGCATTCCTCCGCCGCAAGGCGCATTTCGCCGTCGTGGTCGACGAGTACGGCGAGGTCGAAGGCCTTGTCACGCTGGAGGACATCATCGAGGAGATCGTCGGCGAGATTGCCGACGAGCACGATATCGAGATGCAGGGCGTCAGGCAGGAATCGGACGGCTCGGTCGTGGTCGACGGCTCCGTCCCGATCCGCGACCTCAACCGCGCCCTGCAGTGGCAGTTGCCCGACGACGAGGCGACCACCATCGCCGGGCTGGTCATTCACGAGACGCAGTCGATCCCGGAGGAGAAGCAGGCTTTCACCTTCCACGGCAAGCGCTTCATCGTCTTGAAGCGCGACAAGAACCGCATCACCCGCATCAGGATCAGGCCGGCCGCGGAGACCTGATCCCGTTCGTTTTCGGCCTACTTGCCGATGGCGCCGCCGATCGCACCGCCGATCAGGCCACCCACGAAGGCAGCGCCGGCCGGATCGCTGAACACGCCGCCGCTACCCTTGCGGTGCTGCGAGGGGCCGAGATTCGTGTCCCCGCCCCCGGTCTTCTTGCGCTTGACCACCTTCTGGGTCTGGATGCGTTTCTGTTGCGTCACCGCAACCTTTTCCGCCTCGTACTTGGCGCGCACGTTCGGCATGAGCGGGTCGGTCTGGATGACCAGGAACGAATATTGCTGCTGGTTGAGATAGGTCGTCTCGACGATGCCGCTCTGCCGCTGCCATGCGCCGATCGCCTGGCGCGAGCGCGGCCCCAGCGCACCGTCATATGTGCCGGCATAATGGCCGAGTGCGCTCAGCCGTAGCTGCAGGTCGACGCGCTTCTCCTTGTCGAGGAGCAACAGCGCTTCGGTGGTGGCCGTGCCGGGCACCGAGCGCACGTCGTCGGGGATGGCAATGGCAGTGCGCACGACAGACGCTCCGCCGATCGCCGCGGACGCCGACGGATCCGCCGGCGCGACGCTGGCGACCTGGCTCGCCACGCCGCTCTCGAGCTGTTCGATGTTCAGCCTGGCAACGCTGGCGAAGCGGCCCTGGGGGAACTGGTCGAGGTAGAGCTTGTAGTGGGCGATCGTGTTGCGCTTCGACGCCTCGTCCCACAGCTTCTGCTCGACGGTCCAGTCGACGTCGCCGGCCGGCTCGGCCGCAGTCGCGGGCTGGGTGCCGGTGCCGACGATCAGCGTCTTCGCCGGCGCGGTGGGCACCGGCGCCTCGCCGCCGATGAAGACCTCGCGCGCCAGCGAGGCATTGTGCCACGGCCGCTGGGCGCCCTTGGTTGCCTCGGACACGTCCGCGCGGACCCGCGTGAGAGCGCTCTGGATTTCGAGGCCCGGCGTGGCGAGGTGGCGGGCGAGCGCGGCCGTATATGGGCTGTGCGCGTCCTTGCCGTCATAGGCGACTGAGCCGGGGTCGGTGGCGTAGGCGATCAGCAGGCCGCCGCCGCCATGGCTTTCGCCGTTCGCCTGCACCGCCGCGAGGCCCGCTCCCATCGAAGCCGACCGGCTCGCCGGCAGCGCCGCCGCAAGCGTGCGGGCGAGCGGATTGTCGCGGCAGGCGTCGAGGATGATGATGCCCACCGCCGGGTCCGGCGGCAGCGAGCGAAGCAGATCGTCGACCGGGATGGTGCGGGTCTGGAGCTGCGCGGCCTTCTCCAGCTGCGCATCGACCGGGATCAGGTAGTTGCGGCCGTCAACCTGCAGGCCGTGGCCGGCGTAGTAGATCAGCGCGATGTCGGCGTCGTAGGCCGCCTCCGTGAACTGGTCGACGAGCTTGCCCATGGCGGCCTTGTCGACGTCCGAGCCCTCGATCACCGTAAAGCCGGCGTCGCGCAGCGTCGCGGCCATCAGCTTGGCGTCGCCTACCGGATTGGGAAGCGCGACGGCGTGGACGTAGGCGCTGTTGCCGATAACGAGCGCGACGCGCTTCGTGTCGGCGAGCGCCCATGCCTGCGAGGCGGCGACCAGCGTCACGAGCGCCGAGCACAGTGCAACGAAGAAGGATCTCATGACTACCCCCAAGGGCGGCCGCGAACGCGCGGATGACGCCAAGTCATCGGGACGCAGACCAGAAGTTGTGGCAGCACCCGCTATCTTGCGTGGTATGAAAGTGTATTCAGAATGTTCCCTTGCGTCAACGAGTGCGGACGTTCAAGGCAGGCTCTGCGCCTGCGCTCGCATCGGCCTGACATCACTTGCCGCAAGGATGCTCCCGTGTTGGAGACATGCCACTTCCGGCGACGGGGTGGAGCAAAACCGCAAAACGCGCAGGGGGCCGGAAGGTGCGCGTGGGCGGGCGCGACTCGCCCTCCCGGCTGCTACCAGCGTGTCTTCTCGCCCGGGGCGGCCGGTTCGATGGCGAGAGCGTGGACGCCGCCCTTCAGCTCGTCGGCCAAGAGCGCGTTCACCGCGCGGTGGCGTTCGATGCGGCTCATGCCGGTAAAGGCCGTTGCGACGATGCGCACGCGAAAATGCGTTTCGCCGGTGCCGTCGAACGTGGCGTGGTGCCCCGACTCGACATGGTGGTGGCCGGCGTGCTGGTGGCTCTCGTTGATTACCGCCAACCGCTCTGGCGAAAAAGCCGCCGCAAGCTTCGTTTCGATCGCTGACTGGATGGATATCGGCATATTCCTCACCACATAAGGGCGGACACGCCACTCCGCCACCAAAGTGCGGATTCGGCGCGCAAATCAGGCGTTAGGTCCAACCGCGCCGAAATGTCAATTCTTGTTTCGCAGCGCAAACACCCCATAATCGCCGGGAAATGAAATCGTATTCGAAATATTTCGAGAAGATTCGCGTGCGGCCGGATCGCGACGCGGAGCTGAAGTCGCGCGCGCCGGCCTGCCAGTGGGACGGCTGCACGGAGGCCGGCACCCACCGCGCGCCGGTCGGGCGGCTGCGCGAAGGCGAGTATTTCAAGTTCTGCTTCGAGCACGTGCGCGAGTACAATAAGGGCTTCAACTATTTTTCCGGCCTGGCCGACACCGAGATCGCCCGTTTCCAGAAGGAGGCGCTGACCGGGCACCGCCCGACCTGGGTGATGGGCGGCAACGGGACCGCACGCCAGGCGCCGGACTACGCGCAATTCCGCTCCGGCCGCGCCGGCTACTTCAACCGCATGCGCGACCCCTACAATCTGTTTGGCGACCGCAGCGCCCAGCAGCCGCCGCGGGAGCGCAAGGCCAAGCCGCTTGAGGCCAAGGCGCTGGAAACGCTGGGCCTCGACACCAAGGCCACTGGCGCGGACATAAAGGCCCGCTATAAGGAACTCGTGAAACGCCACCATCCCGACGCGAATGGCGGCGACCGGGGTTCGGAAGATCGCTTCCGCGACGTGCTGCAGGCCTATCGCGTGCTCAAGCAGGCGGGTTTGTGCTAGCGAGCCGTTCTGCTAAAGGACTGCCCCGACAGCAAATGGTTTAGCCGGCGCACCCAGGACCGCCGTGCGTGAGGACGCAATGAACAAGGTCGACCGCGACATCGCCAACCTTCCCGATACCACGAAGTCGGTCAAGGATACCTTCGGCTTCGATTCCAAGATGGTCGTGCCGGCCTATTCCGTAGCCACCGAACACGTGCCGGACATCGACCCCGACTATCTGTTCGACAAGCAGACGACGCTCGCCATCCTCGCCGGCTTCGCCTTCAACCGCCGCGTCATGGTGTCCGGCTACCACGGCACCGGCAAGTCGACCCATATCGAGCAGGTTGCGGCGCGCCTCAACTGGCCCTGCGTACGCGTCAACCTCGACAGCCATGTCAGCCGCATCGACCTCGTCGGCAAGGACGCGATCGTGCTTAAGGACGGCAAGCAGATAACCGAGTTCCGCGACGGAATCCTGCCCTGGGCCTACCAGCACAATGTCGCGCTCTGCTTCGACGAATACGATGCGGGCCGCCCGGACGTGATGTTCGTGATCCAGCGGGTGCTGGAATCGTCGGGCCGCCTGACCCTGCTCGACCAGAGCCGCGTCATCCGCCCGCATCCGGCCTTCCGCCTGTTCGCCACCGCAAACACGGTCGGCCTCGGCGACACCACCGGCCTCTACCACGGCACGCAGCAGATCAATCAGGCGCAGATGGACCGCTGGTCGATCGTCACCACGCTGAACTATTTGCCGCACGACAACGAGGTGAACATCGTGCTGGCCAAGGCCAAGCACTATCGCGACACCAAGGGCAAGGACATCGTCAACAAGATGGTACGGGTCGCGGACATGACGCGCTCGGCCTTCATCAATGGCGACCTCTCCACGGTGATGAGCCCCCGTACGGTTATCACATGGGCGGAGAACGCCGAGATTTTCGGCGATGTCGGCCTGGCGTTCCGACTGACCTTCCTCAACAAGTGCGACGAACTCGAGCGCACTGTGGTGGCCGAGTTCTACCAGCGCGCCTTCGGCGAAGATTTGCCCGAAAGCGCGTCCAACGTGGTGCTGGGGTGAGCAGGGATCGATGCCGCGTCCCCGGTAATCTGCGATGGGCAAGACGATCGAGCGGATGCGCGCCAATCCACGGGCGGATTGGCAGATCGCCGACGTCGAGAAGGCCTGCCGAGAGGCCGGCGTCGTCTGCATGAAGCCTGCGGGTGGCTCGCACTACAAGGTCGGCAATCCTCATGGCGGACGCCGGTTTACGATTCCGGCGCGCCGTCCCATAAAGGCCATCTATATTTGTGAAGCTGGTGCGATTCCTCGACGAGGAGGGTGCCTGATGATTGACAGATCCAAGCTCATTACGACCGACGGGTCTCTTTTCGATCCGGCCTTGTATGAGGTCATTCTGCGTCCCCTTACGGCCCAAGAAGGGGGCGGGTGGCTGGCGACAATACCGGCGCTGCCGGGCTGCACCGGCGATGGCGACAGCGAAATGGACGCGATCGAGGATGTGCGGTTGGCGGCGCTCGAATGGGCAGACGCCGCCATCAGCGACGGCGATACCGTGCCGGCACCACAGGCAAGCTCGATAGCGGCGGAGTAGAAGGCGTTTCGCAGCAGATGGCGGGTCCGGGCGACAACACGCGCAACAAGCCGAAGACCGGCAGCGACACCGACACGTTCAAGCGGGCGGTGACCGTCTGCATGCGCGCGATCGCCGGCGACAAGGAGCTGGAGGTCGCCTTCGCCAAGGACAGGCCGGCGCTCGCAGGCAACCGAGCTCGCCTGCCCGACCTGCCGAAAAAGCCGTCGGCCAACGACATCGCCGTGAGCCGTGGGCTGGGCGACTCCATGGCGCTGAAGCGCGCCTGCCACGACGACCGGCTGCACACGCGCTTCGCCCCTGAGGGCAAGCAGGCGCGCGCCATCTTCGACGCGGTGGAACAGGCGCGGGTCGAGGCGATCGGCAGCCGGCGCATGCGCGGCGTGGCCGACAACATCGGCTCGATGCTCGAGGACAAGTATGCCCGCGCGAGCCTTGCCGACGTGCGCGACCGCGCCGACGCACCGCTGGAGGAAGCCGTCGCGATGATGGTGCGCGAGCGGCTGACCGGCAGCGCGGTGCCGATGAGCGGCAAGCGCATGGTCGACCTCTGGCGCCCGTGGATCGAGGAAAAGGCAGGCGCGGAACTCGACGCTCTCTCCGACCGGCTCGGCGACCAGCAGGGATTTGCCCGCCTGGTGCGCGATATCCTTGTCTCCATGGACATGGCCGAGGAACTCGGCGAGGACCAGAACGACGAGGAGAGCGACGACAGCGAGGACGAGCAGGGCGAGGACCAGAGCGAGGAAGGCAGCGAGGACGATACCGGCTCCGATCCTTCCCAGGCCGAGGATCAGGAGGCGGAGGCCGACGAGGAGAACGCCGGCGAGACCGAGGCGTCGGACTCCACGACCGACGAGTTTTCCGAGGACGAGGAAGACGCTGAGACGCCCGGTGAGGCGCGCCGGCAGGACAACCCGTTCGCCAATCTGCCCAAGGAGATCGACTACAAGGTCTTCACCACCGGTTTCGACGAGACGGTGGGGGCGGAAGAGCTGTGCGAGGAGGAAGAACTCGACCGGCTGCGAGCCTTCCTCGACAAGCAGTTGGCGAACCTGCAGGGCGTGGTCGGGCGCCTCGCCAACCGGCTGCAGCGCCGCCTGATGGCGCAGCAGAACCGCTCCTGGGATTTTGATCTCGAGGAAGGCTACCTCGACCCCGCGCGGCTGGTTCGCGTCATCATCGACCCGATGCAGCCGCTCTCCTTCAAGCAGGAGCGCGACACGAAGTTCCGCGATACCGTGGTGACGCTGCTGCTCGACAATTCCGGCTCGATGCGCGGGCGGCCGATCACGGTCGCAGCCACCTGCGCCGACATTCTGGCGCGCACGCTGGAGCGATGCGGCGTGTCGGTCGAGATCCTCGGCTTCACCACGCGGGCGTGGAAGGGCGGGCAGGCGCGCGAAAAATGGCTGAAGGACGGCAAGCCGGCGAATCCGGGCCGCCTCAACGACCTGCGCCACATCATCTACAAGAGCGCCGACGCGCCCTGGCGGCGCGCACGCCGCAACCTCGGCCTGATGATGCGCGAGGGCCTGCTCAAGGAAAACATCGACGGCGAGGCGCTGCTGTGGGCGCACCAGCGGCTGATCGGCCGGCCCGAGCAGCGCAAGATCCTGATGATGATCTCCGATGGCGCGCCGGTCGACGACTCGACGCTGTCGGTCAACCCAGGCAATTATCTCGAGCGGCACCTGCGCGCCATCATCGACCTGATCGAGACGCGCTCGCCGGTGGAACTGCTCGCCATCGGCATCGGCCATGACGTGACCCGCTACTATCGCCGCGCCGTCACCATCGTCGACGCGGAAGAACTTGCCGGCGCCATGACCGAGCAGCTCGCCGGCCTGTTCGAGGAAGAGGGCGCCCGCGATCGCCCGAGCGCAATGCGCCGCGCCGGATGAGCAGCGTTTCCGCACGCTTGCGTCGGGCGGTTTGGTTCGCAGGTCGTCGTTTGAACACCTCGACACGAGACAGCAGATCGATCGGGCGTGGATTGCGTGTGCTCTCCCAACTCTGTGCCGGCATTTTCGTCGTTGCGGCAACCCTCGTCGCCCAGCCCGCATTCGCTCAGGGCAAGGACGAGCCGGCAGAAATCCGCACGCGGCCGATCAACGCCTTCCGCATCGGCAGTGAGCAGCAGAAATTCGGGCCGCTGGAGTTCGTCGGCGGCCTGGAGATGACCTCCGCCTATCCGCATTTCGGCGCGCTGTCGGCGTTTCGGTTCCTCACGCCCGGCACGGATTTCATCGGCGTCGCCGACACCGGCTTCTGGTATTTCGGCACCATTGACCGCGACGCGGCAGGGCGACCCTCGGGCATTTCGAATTTCTCGATGGAGCAGATGATCGACGCCGAGGGCAAGCCGGTCAGCCGCAAGTGGCTGGTCGATGCCGAGGGCCTGGACGTCAAGGACGGCATCGCCACGGTTGGCTTCGAGCGCGACCATCGCGTGGTGCAGTTCAAGATAGACCGCGGCCATATGGGCATGGCGTTAAAATCCTTGGATTTTCTCGTGCCGGCGCACGAGTTGCGGCAGAACCGCGGCTTCGAAACCGTCACCCGTGCCCATCCCAACGGCCAGCATGAGGGCGGTCTAGTGGTCGTCTCCGAAAAGAGCCTCGACCAGAACGGCAACATCTTTGCCGCGATCATCGAGGGGCCGAACAAGGGTATCTTCACCGTCAAGCGCAGCGGCGAGTTCGACATCACCGACGGCGCCTTTTTGCCCGATGGCGACCTGCTGCTTCTGGAGCGCAGCTATTCGATGGCGAGCGGGGTGAAGATGCGGCTGCGGCGCATCTTTGGCGAGGAGATCGCCAAGGGTGCAGTCGCGGACGGACCGGTGCTGTTCGAGGCCGACATGGGCTACCAGATCGACAACATGGAAGGCATGGACGTCTGGACGCGCGCCGACGGCGCCACGATGGTGTCGCTGATCTCGGACGACAATCATTCGATGCTGCAGCGGAACATCTATCTCGAGTTCGTGCTGCACGACGAATAGCGCAGACTTCGGCGATTTCCGCGAGAGCCTCAGTCGCCGGACCATTTCAGCGCCGCCGCGGCGGCAAGCGGCCCCACCACGCCGAGGAAAAGCGTGAGGGCGCAGAGCATCAGGAAGGGCGGCAGGAACGGGTCGGGGTCGGCAACCGCCGCGTAGCCCGCCGAAACGCCGAAGATCAGCACCGGGATCGCCAGCGGCAGGATCAGCACGGAGACGAGCAGCCCGCCGCGCGGCAGCGCCACCGCCACGGCCGCGCCCGCCGCGCCGACGAAGACGATGGCCGGCGTGCCCACCAGCAGTGCCGCGGCCGTGCCGAAGATGCCGGCGGGCTCCATGTTGAGAAAGAGGCCGAGCAGCGGCGCGGCGATCACCAGCGGGAGCACTGACGCGGTCCAGTGGGCGAGGCATTTCGCCAGCACCGTGAGCGCCGGCATGTGGCGCTCGGACGCCATCAGGAGGAGGTCGAGCGAGCCGTCCTCGCGATCGGCCTGGAACAGCCGGTCGAGACCGAGCAGCGCGGCGAGAAGCGCGCCGATCCACAGCACCGCCGGGCCGATGCGGGCGAGCAGGTTTAGATCGGGGCCGATCGCGAACGGCATCACGGCGATGACGGCGAGGTAGAACACCAGCCCCGTCAGCGCACCACCGCCGGCGCGCAGCCCAAGCACCACGTCCCGCCGGAACAGCGCTAGCATGGTGCGGTTCGGGGGCTGCGAAGACGACCTGGAAAAGCGCTCCTTCGCAACGGCTGAAGGTGCAGTGCTCTCCCACACTTCGTGAGGGGAGAGGAAGCGCCAATCGCCACCGCGGCCTCGCCCGCTGTCCCCACCCGCCTACGCATGCGCATCAACCCGGCCGAGGCGCAGTTCGCTCGTTCCCTCCAGCCCGAGCGGCAGGTGCGTTGCCGCCACGATCATGCCGCCGCTGGCGAGATGGTCCTTCATGATGCCGGCAAATCGATTCTCCGATGCCCGGTCGAGACCGGCTGTAGGCTCGTCGAGGAGCCAGACCGGACGGTGCGATATCAGCAGCCGCGCCATGGCGGCCCGGCGGCGTTGCCCGGTCGACAGCGACCCGAACGGGATGGAGCCGATGTCCGCGAGCCCCACCGCATCGAGCGCGGCATCGATGTTCACCCGCCCGGGACCTAAAAATTCGCGCCAGAAGCGCAGATTGTCGGAGACGCTGAGCACGGTCTTCATGCCGTTGGCGTGACCGAGCAGATGCGCAGCCGACGCGACCGTCGGAAAGTCCTCGCCGCCGCCCTCGACATGCGCGCGGCCGGAGGAAGCCGGCAACAAGCCGGCGAGCACGCGCAGCAGCGTCGACTTGCCGCTGCCGTTGGGGCCGGTAACCAGCAGCGCCTCGCCGCCCGAAAGGCTGAAGGATATGCTGGAAAAAACCGTTTCGCCGCCGCGTTCGCCGCCCAGGTTTTCGGCGATCAGTCGCATCTCAGCTCCCACGCGGGCGTGCGGCTACGATTTGTCCCGCAGCGCAGCAATTTAGCCCTTAGTCAGTCTGGAATCCTTCTACGAAATTCTCTATACCCGGCACAACCGTGCCAGCGGTCGGCATGGCAACCGAATTTGTGCCGAACCAGCGCGTGCCGTCATCAGCCGATGCGCGCTCGGGAGCGGACAGCGGAAATGGCCGTACCCGCACCTTTGCGCGTGATTCCCGCATGCCGAGGCGTCCGTTCCCAGGCAGAACAGACCGATGGGAATCGCACGTGTCCAAATCTCTCGACAGCTTCAATTGCCGCAGAACCCTCACCGCGCGTGGCGCGGAATACACATATTACAGCCTGCCCGAAGCCGAGAAAAACGGCCTGACGGGCGTTTCCCAGCTGCCCTATTCGATGAAGGTCCTGCTGGAGAATCTCTTGCGCAACGAGGACGGCCGCAGCGTCACCGCCGAGAGCATCAAATCGGTGGCTGCCTGGCTGACGGACAAGGGCGCGGCCGGCGTCGAGATCGCCTACCGCCCGGCGCGCGTGCTGATGCAGGATTTCACCGGCGTCCCCGCCGTGGTCGACCTCGCGGCGATGCGCGACGCGATGGCGTCCCTGGGCGGCGATCCCCAAAAGATCAATCCGCTGGTGCCGGTCGACCTCGTCATCGACCATTCGGTGATCGTCGACGAATTCGGCACGCCGATGGCCTTCGCCCGCAACGTCGAACTCGAATATGAGCGCAACCAGGAACGCTACCGCTTCCTGAAATGGGGCCAGCAGGCATTCCGCAACTTCCGCGTCGTGCCGCCGGGCACCGGCATCTGCCATCAGGTCAATCTCGAATATCTCGGCCAGGTGGTGTGGACCAGCAGCGAAGGCGGAGAGATCACCGCCTACCCGGACACCTGCGTGGGCACCGATTCCCACACCACCATGATCAATGGCCTCGGCGTGCTCGGCTGGGGCGTCGGCGGCATCGAGGCGGAGGCGGCCATGCTCGGCCAGCCGGTGTCGATGCTGCTGCCGGAGGTGATCGGCTTCCGCCTCACCGGCAGGCTGAAGGAAGGCGTCACCGCCACCGACCTGGTGCTCACCGTCACGCAGATGCTACGCAAGAAAGGCGTCGTCGGCAAGTTCGTCGAGTTCTTCGGACCCGGCCTGTCCAACATGACGCTGGCCGACCGCGCGACCATCGGCAACATGGCGCCTGAATACGGCGCGACCTGCGGCTTCTTCCCGGTCGACGCCGAGACCGTGCGCTACCTCAACATATCGGGTCGCGAGGAAAGCCGCATCGCTCTCGTCGAAGCCTATTCGAAGGCGCAGGGCATGTGGCGCGGTGACGGCTCGGCCGATCCTGTGTTCACCGACCTGCTCGAACTCGACCTCGGCAGCGTCGTGCCGTCGATGGCGGGCCCGAAGCGCCCCGAAGGCCGCATTCCGCTTGAAGGCATCGCCGCCGGTTTCGCAAAGTCGCTCGAGGTCGAATACAAGAAGACCGTCGACGCGGCCAAACGCTATGCGGTGGAGGGCGAGAAATTCGATCTCGGCCATGGCGACGTCGTGATCGCGGCGATCACGTCGTGCACCAACACCTCCAATCCGAGCGTGCTGATCGGTGCCGGCCTGCTCGCCCGCAACGCCAACCGCCTCGGCCTGAAGCAGAAGCCGTGGGTGAAGACATCGCTCGCGCCCGGCAGCCAGGTGGTGGCGGAATATCTGGAAAAGTCCGGCCTGCAGAAGGAACTCGACCAGATCGGCTTCAACCTCGTCGGCTTCGGCTGCACGACCTGCATCGGCAATTCCGGTCCGCTGCCCGCACCGATCTCCAAGACCATCAACGACAAGGGCCTGATCGCCGCCGCGGTGCTGTCAGGCAACCGCAACTTCGAGGGCCGGGTGTCGCCCGACGTGCAGGCCAACTACCTCGCCTCGCCGCCGCTGGTGGTGGCGCATGCGCTGGCCGGTACCGTCACCAGGGACCTGACGACCGAGCCGCTGGGCGAGGGCAAGGATGGCAAGCCGGTCTATCTGCGCGACATCTGGCCGACCACGCATGAGATCGATCAGTTCATCGCCGAGAACGTGACGCGCGAACTGTTCGCCCGCAAGTATGCCGACGTCTTCAAGGGCGACGAGAACTGGCAGAAGGTGCAGGCGCCCGAGGGCCAGACCTACGCCTGGGACGACGGCTCGACCTATGTGCAGAACCCGCCCTACTTCGTCGGCATGGGCCGCAAGCCCGGCGCCATCGGCAGCATCCATGGCGCGCGCGTGCTCGGCCTGTTCGGCGACAAGATCACCACCGACCACATCTCGCCGGCCGGTTCCATCAAGGCTGCCTCGCCGGCCGGCAAGTACCTGATCGACCACGGCGTCGGCGTCGCCGACTTCAACCAGTACGGCACGCGGCGGGGCAATCACGAGGTGATGATGCGCGGCACCTTCGCCAACATCCGCATCCGCAACCACATGCTTGGCGAGAACGGACGCGAGGGCGGCTACACGATCCACTACCCATCCAAGGAGGAGATGTCGATCTACGACGCCGCCATGGAATACGCCAAGGACAAGGTGCCGCTGGTGATCTTTGCCGGCGTCGAATACGGCAACGGCTCCTCGCGCGACTGGGCGGCCAAGGGCACCAATTTGCTCGGCGTGCGCGCCGTGATCGCGCAGTCCTTCGAGCGCATCCACCGCTCGAACCTCGTCGGCATGGGCATCATCCCCTTCGTATTCGAGGACGGCACGTCGTGGGCGACGCTGGGCCTGAAGGGCGACGAGACGGTCACGATCGAAGGGCTCGAAACCATCCGCCCGCGCCAGAAGATGATCGCCAAGGTGACCTATGGCGACGGCACGGTGAAGAACGTGCCGATCCTCTGCCGCATCGATACGCTGGACGAGCTCGACTACTTCAAGAACGGCGGCATCCTGCAATACGTGCTGCGCGACCTGGCAGCCTGATGCATTCATTCGGAAGTCCGCTGAAGGCCGGCGCCGATGGCGCCGGCCTTCATCTTGCCCGGGCACCTGGCACCGCGCCGGCCGGATAGCCGAAGCGGGCCATGGCATAGATGACCACCCCGAGCATGATGCCGTTCAGCAAATGCCATAGGAAGTGTGTCCCGAGGGGGAACGCCGCGCAGATCGGCTCATCGATCGAACGGCAGAAAAGCGACATGCCAAAGATCGCGAACGCCACGAGGAAGTAGCGGCCGGCCGGGTGACCGCGCGATGCCAACGCGCCGCCAAAGAGGCCGAGACCTAGCAGCGGCGGGAAATAATAGCTCGAGCCGTGCGAATTGACCTTCAGCCAATCCGGCAGCAGCAAGGTGATGACGCCGGCGACGACAAGGTAGGCCAACGCGACCACCAGTGTCCGCGACCAGCTGAACGCGAACATGCGCCGCAGCACGAAGATCGTGGCTGCTACGGTCAGCGTCGCGATCGGCAGCACGTCGGCCGCCACCATCATCCGGTTGGCAAACACGTGGAACAGCGTCGAACCGAGGCCGACGGCCACGATCCACCACCCAAGCACCTCCGCGAACAGGCCGGCCCGTTCGCGCCGCGCCACCGCCACGCCCAGCAGCCCGGCGATGATGAACGCCAGGTTGGTGAGGATGTTGACCGGCTCCGACCAGAGCGTCGCGTCGGTGCGCTCGCAGTAAAGGTCGACCGGGGCCAAAAGCGAGTGCAACATTCCGGAGTCGCAGCTTTTCTTGAGGGGGTAGGTCCGACAGACCATGCGCGCGCGACATTTTCAATCGGTTAAAACGCCGCTCGCTCGGAAACAGTTTCGGGTCGGCGAGTGTCTCACCGCAACGTGACTTTCCGTTGAAGGTTGCTTCTGCCAAATCTCCTCGCAACCACAACAACAGCCGGTTCACCGGCGCGAGGATTCGGGACGGCCATGGAGTTGAGAGCGGGCTTGCGTCTGGCGTTAGCGCTGGCGGCGTCGGTGGTCACCTTTGCGGTGCGCGCCGGCGAGGTTACCAGCCCGATCGGGGTGGTCGAGCTTTTCACCAGCCAGGGTTGCAGTTCATGCCCGCCCGCGGACAAGATGCTGTCTGAGCTCGCCGCCGCCGGCGAGGTTGTGGCGCTCGCCTATCACGTCGACTACTGGGACTATCTCGGCTGGCAGGATACTCTCGCCAGCCCCGACAACACGCAGCGCCAGAACGAATACCGCCAGGCCTTCGACGCGCGCTCGGTCTACACGCCGCAGGCGGTGATCAACGGCCGCACTCATCTGCGTGGCGCTGACCGCGAGGCGATCCGCGCCACGCTGCGCAACATGGCCGCGAGCGGCCAGGGCATGAGCGTGGGTTTGAGGATCACCATGGCGGGCGATCGGCTGATCATCGACGTGGGCGCCGCCAAAGGCGTGGCTTCCGAGGCGCACGTCGTGCTCGTCTCGTTCAGCCCGAAATCGGTGGTGGCGATCGAGCGGGGCGAAAACAGCGGCGCCACCGTCGCTTACTGGAATGCGGTGTCCTCGTTTCAGACCGCCGGCATGTGGCATGGCCAGCCCGCGCGATTCGAATTGCCGCTGAGGGAAGTGTCGAAGAAAGGCTCGGGCGGCTGTGCGGTTCTGCTGCAATCGATCGCCGCCGACGGCCTGCCAGGACCGATCCTCGGCGCGGCCTTGGTCAGCAGGACGGATCACTGAAACCCTTCGCGCGAAGGCCCCGCGAGGCCAATCGAAGCGGACGCTATCATTAAAAAACCGGCACCGGGAAATCCGGCACCGGCCATGAAGGGGATCGTCGTGCCCGGCTCTAAAGAGAGCCGGAGTTGGTTCGATCCGACCGGGACCCGTGGGCGGGGGGCTTGGGGTTTACAGGTCGCAGCCGGACCGAACCGTCTCAGGCAACACGAGGATGGTCGTCGGAGATTGGGGCTGAAGCGCGGATATTTTGCGGCCGAAATAAGGCGGCGCATCACCATTTCCAACACCTTGTCCCGTTTTGTTATCGCTGCGTGAACCATGCGCTCGGGGTTGTTTCGTTCCGGAACATCTCCTCCGCGCTGCAAAAAATGAAGTCTGCCTGGGCGATCAAAAGGCCGTGGCCGGCCCCGTTCGGTGGTCCGCGGCGGATTTGCGCGGCGCGACAAGCGTCTGCGGGGTTGCAAATCGCGTGGCAAGCGCGCACTTTTCCAATAGTCGCAAAACCGTCATATCCAGTTTGGAGAGGAAGTATGACCGATCGCGGTGGAGGAGCGGAGGATGGGGACGATTCCGCGATACTGATCCCGCTTCACGACGCGCGGCGGGATCGGCAGGAACTTCCCGTATCGTTCAACCGGCGCGAACTCGACCAGATCCTCCGGGTCTACGGCCGCATGGTGGCCGCCAATGAGTGGCGCGACTACGCGATCGACCACCTCTCCGACCGGGCGGTCTTTTCCGTGTTTCGCCGGACCAGCGAGACGCCGCTCTTCCGCATCGTCAAGAACCCGTCGATGGCGCGCCGGCAAGGCGCTTACTGGGTCGTGGCGCCTTCCGGCTTGATTCTAAAGCGCGGGCACGACCTATCAAAAGTGCTCGGCGTGTTCGACAGCAAGCTGCGGCTGGTCGGCGCCTGACGGTTTCCTACCGGCCTTCGCGGAAGCGGCGCTCCGGCAGCGAGGCCGGATCGGGCGGCAAGGTCCTGCCGCCGTTCATGGCAAGCTGCATGAACACGGTGTCCAGCCAGCGCCCGTGCTTGAAGCCCGAGCCTTCCAGCCGCCCCGAATGCGAAAAGCCCATCGCCTCGTGCAGCTTAACCGACGGACTGTCGGGGCGGCCATCGCCGATGACAGCGACGATCTGGCGGAAGCCCAGCGCCTGTGACGCCGACACCAGGCTGGACAGCAGCGCGCGTCCCAGGCCACGGCCACGGGCGGCCGGCGCAAGATAGATCGAATCCTCGACGGTGAAGCGATAGGCGGCGCGAGGCCGGAACGGACCTGCATAGGCGTAGCCCAGGATCTCACCGGCGTCGATCGCGACGAGGTAAGGATAGCCGCCGGCGCGCAGCGCAGAAAAGCGACGGCCCATCTCCTCGCGGTCGGGCGGGTCAAGCTCGTAGCTAGACGTGCCGTTTGTCACGGCCTCAGCGTAGATCGCGGTGATGGCGTCGAGGTCGGCCTCTTCGGCAAGCCGTATGACGGCGGGGCGCGGGTGGGCGGTGGTCATGCATCGAAATTGCAGCGCCGGCGAAGCGGCGGCAAGAGGAGGGGCGCGCGTGGCTTCCCACCAAAGGAAAGGGCGACCCGAAGGCCGCCCTCTCGATCGAAATTCCGGCAGCCGCGTTCTAGTTGCGGTTGCCCATGAACTGCAGCAGGAAGGTGAACAGGTTGATGAAGTCGAGGTAGAGCGTCAGCGCGCCCATGATGGCCTTGCGGCCCGCGACCAGAACGTCGTCGCCCTCGAAATACATCTCCTTGATCTTCTGCGTATCGTAGGCGGTGAGGCCGGCGAACACGAGCACGCCGATCGCCGAGATGGCGAACTGCAGGGCCGACGACTGCAGGAAGATGTTGACCAGCATCGCGATGATCAGGCCGAACACGCCCATGATCAGGAACGAGCCCATGCCGCTCAGGTCGCGCTTGGTGGTGTAGCCCCACAGCGACAGCGCGCCGAACGAGGCGGCCGTGATGAAGAACGTCTGCACGATGCTGGCGCTGGTGTAGATCAGGAAGATCGACGACAGCGACACGCCCATCAGGGCGGCGAAGCCCCAGAAGGCGGCCTGGGCCGCACCGACGCTCAGCGTGTGGACGCGGAACGACAGGAAGAACACGACCGCGAGCGGGGCGAGCATGACGACCCAGCGTAGCGGCGAGCCATAGATGGCGGCGCCGAAGGCGGTGAGCATCTTGCCGTTGCCCATCGTGGCGACGGCGGCGGACGGGTCGGTGGTAGTGGCCATCGCAGCGATCGCCATCGCGGCCACGCCGGTGATGACGAGGCCGATAGCCATCAGGTTGTAGACCCTGATCATGTAGGCGCGCAGGCCCTCGTCGATCGCGGCGTCGGCGCGCGTGCCTGACGTCGCTACGCGAGCCTGGTAGTTGCGGAGATCAGCCATTGAATTCCTCTATTTGCTTCTGTCCCGTCGGGTGTCGGGCACTGGCCCAGGCGCCGCTGGCGGGACTCCAGCATGCCTGCCGCGAAATATGCGCATTGTTTGCGTCGAGAACAAGACCTGTCTCGCTGCGCAATACCTCGTGATGGCACAAATTCTCCTACGAGCGCATACATTGCGGCAACGCGAGTGAGGATAGCGTTTACCGAGCGTTGCCGCCAGAGCGATTCAATCGCGGCCGGGAAACATCCTAAAGGGTGCGCAGCACCGGCGCCGCCTTCTGCCCGAGCACGCGCCAGGTGCCGATCAGGCCGATCCCGACGGTCAGCACGAGCGCGATCACCAGCGTCGAGACCGCCACGTCAGGCAGGAAGCTGGACGGCAGCCGCATGATGTGCGCAACCACGAACCAGGCGGCGACGCCACCGGCAGCAAGCGCGAAGACGGCTGTGGCGAGCCCGATCAGCGCGTATTCCAGCGAAAATGCCGCAATCAGCGTACGGCGCGTCGCGCCCAGTGTCTTCAGGACCACCGCGTCATGCAACCGCGCCCGGTTGCCGGCGGCCAGCGCGCCGGCAAGCACCAGGACCGAGGCGAACAGGGCTACCGCCGCCGCGGCGCGGATCGCCGTGCCGATCTGGCCGACCAGTCGGTTGACCACGTCGAGCGCGTCCTTGACCCGCACGCTGGTGACGGCCGGGAAGGCACGCGTAACCGAATTGAGGATGCGAGCCTCCTCGGCAGTGTCGGCGCCGCGGTCGGTCAGCGTCGCCAGCCAGGAATGTGGGGCCCCGGCGAAGGCGTTGGGCGAAAACACCATGACGAAATTGATGCTCATCGATTCCCACTTCACCGTGCGCAGGCTTGCGATCCTGGCCGTGAGTTCGCGGCCGAGCACGTTGACGGTGACGGTGTCGCCGAGTTTCAGCCCGAGGTCGCCGGCCTCCTCGGCCGAAAACGACACAAGCGGCTCGCCCGAATAGTCGGCCGGCCACCATTTTCCCTCCGACAGCGTGGCGTTTTCCGGCACGGTCGCCGAATAGGTGATGCCGCGATCGCCGCGCAGCACCCATGCGCCGTCCGGCGGTACGTCGATCTTCTGCACGTCGATGCCGTTCAGCGCGACGATGCGGCCGCGCAGCATGGGCACGCGCATCACCTCGCCCTGCGGCGCCTCCTCGGCCAGCAGCGCGGCGAAGCGGTCGACCTCCGCGGCCTGGATGTCGACGAAGAAGAAGTTCGGCGCCTGCGTCTGCAGGTCACCGCCGATCTGGCGGCGCAGATTGCCGTCGATCAGTGCCAGGGTGACCAGCAGGGTCAGGCCAAGACCAAGGGACAGCACGACCGACGGCGTCAGCGCGCCCGGCCGGTGGATGTTGCCGATCGCCAGCCTGAGCACGGTAGAGCGCACGCGCGGCGCGCGGCGCGCCAGCCATTGCACCAGCCAGCCGACGCCGCGCAGCACCACGAAGGCGATCAGCGTCGAGCCGATGAAAATCACGGCGAGCCGGCGGTCGCTGGCGGACCAGATGGCGAGCCCGGCGAGCGCCAGCGCGATCAGCGCGGCGGCCCCGACATACACGAGGCGCGGCCAGCCGCCGCCTTCGAAACCCATTTCGCGGAACAACGCCGTCGCCGGCACGTCGCGGGCGCGCCCAAGCGGAAGCAGCGCGAAAGCCAGCGTCACCAGCAGGCCGAACACTGTCGCCATCGCCAGCGCGCCGGGATAGATGCCGGCCTCGGCCGGCACCGGAATGAAGGTGGCGAGCGTCGCGCTGGCCGCGAACGGCATCAGCGCCGCAAAGACAAGGCCAATCGCGATGGCGACCAGCGCGATCATGACGATCTGGACCAGGTAGACGCCGAAGACGAAGCCGCCGGAGGCGCCAAGGCTTTTGAGCGTGGCGATCACGCCGCGCTTGCCGTCGAGATAGGCGCGCACGGCGTTGGCGACGCCGACGCCGCCAACCACCAGGGCGGTGAGCCCGACGAGGGTGAGAAACTGAGAAAAGCGGTCGATATTGGAAGCCAGCGCCGGCGCAGCATTGGCGCGATCGCGGATGCTCCAGCCGGCCTTCGGAAATTCATCCGCGGCGCGCTGCCGGATTGTTGCAATATCCTCCGCACCGACGCCGTCGGGCAGGCGCACCTTGTAGACGAACTCGACCAGGCTGCCGGGTTGGATCAGGCCCGCGGCCCGCAGCCCCTCCGTCGAAACCAGAAGGCGTGGCGCAAAGCCCAGCCCATCGGAGATGGCGTCCGGCTCGTTGACCAGCATGGCGCGCAACTGGAAGGTGGCGCTGCCCAGCCGGATGCTGTCGCCCGGTGAAAGGCCGAGCCGCTGGAACAACAGGTCGGGCGCAGCCGCGCCGAACACCCCATCGCCTTCGCCGAAAAGGTCCGGCTGCGGCAGCGGCGGCTCGGTGGCCAGCGCGCCGAACAGCGGATAGGCGCCGTCCACCGCCTTTACCTCCACCAGAGTCTGGTCCGAACCGTCAGGAAGGCGCGCCATCGAGCGCATGCCGGCGCTGGCCGCAAGCCTTCCCAGGCCTTCGAGGAAGCCGCGCTCCGCCTCGGTCGCCTCGCGCTGGTTGAGTTCGAAGCGCAAATCGCCGCCGAGCAGCACCTGGCCCTGGTCGGCGACGCCGTCGGCGATCGAACGCGCCACCGAGTTGACGCCGCCGATGGCCGCCACGCCGAGCGCGATGCAGGTGACGAAGATCAGGAAGCCGGAGAGGCCGCCGCGCATTTCGCGCAGCGAGAAGCGGACGGCGAGGCGGAGGGTCCTAAGCGGCGATACCGGACGACCGGAGGCCCCCTCATCCCGCCTCGCTTCGCTCGACCACCTTCTCCCCGCCGGGGAGAAGAGGGTGCCAAGTTCGCCGTCCGACCTCCTCTCCCCCTGGGGAGAGGGTGGCTCGCGCAGCGAGCCGGGTGAGGGGACATCCGGAGAACTCATATGCCGCTCACGCACGCACCGCGATGCGCTCATGCCCGGCCTCGATGCGGCCGGAGCGCATCACCACCTGCCGGCCGCAGCGCGCCGCGAGCGCCGGATCGTGCGTGACCAGCACGAGCGTCATCCCGCGTTCCTCGGCCTCGGCGAAAAGAAGGTCGGCGACGTGGCGGCCGGTCGCCTGGTCGAGATTGCCGGTCGGCTCATCGGCAATCAGGATTTTCGGCGACGGCGCCAGCGCGCGGGCGATCGCCACGCGCTGCTGCTCCCCGCCGGAAAGCTCGCCGGGATAGTGGGTGACGCGGTCGCTGAGCCCGACCGCGCCAAGCTCGCGCTCGGCGACGGCGAACGGATCGGCGTGGCCGGCCAGCTCCAGCGGCACGGCGACGTTTTCCAGCGCGGTCATGTTGGGGATCAGGTGAAAAGCCTGGAAGACGATGCCGACATTGCGGCCGCGGAAGGCAGCGATGCTGTCCTCGCTGCGTCCATTGAGCGTCTCGCCTGCGATCCGCACAACACCGCCGTCGACGCGCTCCAGCCCGGCCACCACCATCAGCAGCGTCGATTTGCCGGAGCCGGACGGCCCGACGATGCCGACCGCCTCGCCGCGACCGACTCGCAGGCTGACGCCCTTCAGGACATGCACCTGCGAGGCGCCTTCGCCCAGCGTCAACGACACGTCGTCAAGTTCGATGACGGCTTCTGTCAAGGCGAAACGGTCCTATATTGGCGAGGAGCGGCGACGGCGTGCCGTCGTGATATGGGGGCAAGCGCATGGGTTTCAAACGATTTTTGTTCGGGCTTGCCGTATTTGCCGCAGTTGTGATGGGGAAAGGCCCGGCGATGGCAGATCCGTTCAGGATCGTCGGCTTCGGGGACAGCCTGATGGCGGGCTACGGCCTCGACTCCGGCCAGGGCTTTACGGACCAGCTCCAGGCGGCGCTGCAGGAGGCGGGCTACGACGCCACGGTCGCCAATGCCGGAGTGTCCGGTGACACCTCCAGCAGCGCGTTGTCGCGTCTCGACTGGTCGATCCCGGACGGCACCCAGCTGGTCATCCTCGAGATCGGCGCCAACGACATGCTGCGCGGCATCGACCCGGCGCTGGTGGAGAAGAACATCGCCGACATGCTGGAGCGTCTGAGGCAGCGGAAGATCCCGGTGCTGCTGGCTGGCATGATGGCGGCGCCCAACCTCGGCGCCGACTACGGGCAGCGCTTCAACGGGCTCTACGCGGTGCTGTCGCAGCGTTACGGGGTGCCGCTCTATCCGTTCTTCCTGCAGGGCGTGGCGTCCGACGCCTCGATGCTGCAGGCCGACGGCATGCATCCGACGGCCGACGGCGTGCGCCGCATCGTGGCGGCGATCCTGCCCACCGTGGAGCGCCAGATCGATCGCTTGCGCGGCGGCTGACCAAAGCTTTTGGGCCACCGATGCATTTGTGTGCAGCGCGACAAACCGCTTGCCGATGGCCCAAAAGGGTGATTCGTTGAGTTCCTAAGCACGATTCGAGGAAGGGAGCCTGGCTATGCCGCGACTTTTCACCGCCCTCGAAATTCCGCGTGACGCCGCCCTTTCGCTGTCGCTGCTGCGCGGCGGCCTGCCTGGGGCCCGCTGGATCGACGTGGAAAACTACCATCTCACGCTGCGTTTCATCGGCGACGTCGAGGGCCATATGGCCGACGAGATCGCAGGCGGGCTCGACCGTGTCCACCGCCCTGCCTTCTCGCTGACGCTCGCCGGGGTCGGCGCCTTCGGGTCGAAGAAGCCGCATTCGGTCTATGCCGGTACGGCACCCTCGAACGAGCTTTCCGCCCTGCAGGCCGAGATCGAGCGCATCTGCCAGCGGCTGGGGCTGCAGGCGGAACCGAAGAAATTCGTGCCGCACGTCACCCTCGCCCGGCTGCGCAACTCCAGCCCGCAGGACGTCGCCCACTACCTTTCGGCGCGCGGCAACTTCGCCACCATGCCGTTTCGCATCGCGCGCTTCGTTCTGATGTCGTCGCGCGATTCGGTCGGCGGTGGGCCTTATGTGGTCGAGGAAGCCTGGCCCCTTTCGGCGCCCGAAGCCCGCGGCGCGCTGGCGGCGCCGGAAGGCGTGCGCTTCATGCGCTAAGGCGATACGGTCCGGCTACGCTCCGGACGGTTCGGCGCTATCCTTTCTGGCCATGTTCACGGAGGACGCCACGATGGCGCGCGAAAAGCTTGCGGCAGACGCGGTGCGGGAGGAACTCGGCAAGCTTGACGGTTGGGCGCTCGCCGAAGGTGGCGGCGCGATCCGCAAGCGCTTCGAATTCCGCAACTTCTCGGAAGCGTTCGGCTTCATGGCGCGCTCTGCGCTCGCGGCCGAGAAGATGGACCACCATCCCGACTGGTCGAACGTCTACAAGACCGTCGACGTGACGCTCAACACCCACGACGCCGGCGGACTGACCGCGCTCGACTTCGAGCTCGCGCGCAAGATGGACCGTATCGCCAGGGGCTGAGGTCTTGCATCGGGGCGCGCCCTCACCACATTGTTATCGTGGACCTTGTGTCGTCCGCATGGAGGAATGCCTCGAAGCACGATGACGAAAAGCTGGAAGCCTGATTTCTCGTGGATGAAGCGCCCGTTCGACGAAAGCGACGTACGTGAAAAATTCTGGCCGACAGTGAAGCGCGCCGCAAGCTACGTGCCGTTCATGGAAGACGTCGTCGCCGCCTACTATTGCGCGCTGGACAATCGCACGCCGCTGCGGGCGAAGGCCGTCATGTTCGCGGCACTTGCCTATTTCGTCATGCCGGCCGACGCGGTGCCAGACGTGCTGGTCGGCATCGGCTTCACCGACGACGTCGCCGTGCTGACCGCCGCACTAGCGGCGATCCGCGCGCATCTCACGCCGGCGCATCGTCTGGCGGCGCGCGCCGCACTTGCCGATAGAGGCTGACGCGGCTCAGTCGGTATCGACGCGGGGATCGGCTTCGAGCGCCTTGCGTAGCCGGGCGAAAGCAAGCCTGATGCGCGACTTCACCGTACCCAGCGGAAGCCCGCTCGCCTCCGCGATCTGGCTGTGCGTCAGGCCGAGGAAATAGGCCTGGCGGATGAGGTCGCGCTGTTCCTCGGGCAGGGCCGCAACGGCGGTGCGAATGCGCTCCTCGCGCCGGCGCGCGTCGAGCGAGGTGTCGGCCGCCTCGATTTCATCCGGCAGGAAGATCGGGTCGTCGGGGTCGAGCACGCGCGAGCGGTCGCGACGCAGCGCGTCGATGCGGCGGTTGCGGGCGATGCGGAAGAGCCAGGTCGACAGCGACGATTTCTGCGGGTCGAACAGCCCCGCCTTGTGCCACAGCACGACCATCACCTCCTGGGTCAGGTCCTCCGCGACAGCGCGCTCCATGCCGAGGCGCTGGAGATAGGCGTTGATGCGCGGCGCGAAATGGTCGAACAGAACCACGAAGGCGTCGCGGTCCCGCCGGGCGGCTACCAGGGCCGCAAGTCGGGCGAAGGTTTCGTTCTGGTCGCCGGTCATGTCCTGGATGAAGCTGCTCGCTGCCCTCGTGAAGTCGCGCCGGCGCACCTGATTTCGCTGCGGTATATGCGCGCCAGCGCTCCGACGCCCAGATTACATGCCGAAAACAAAAGTCAAACTGTTGCCGCTTTCGTGGTCTTGAAACGGGGCCGGGGTTTCGGGGCGCCGGCCGGGCCGGCAGCGAGGGTCCTGATGTAGAACCCCTTTAGCCGGGTCGTTCACTGTTTGGTAACCCCGATTAATTCAAATTGAGATTTGGGCAGGCGAAGCAGTCAACCTGCCTTCCACAGCAATGGTACGATAAGGAAAGCGGCAACGATGCGTGGATTGATTGCAGCGGCATTTGGCGTGGCGGCAGTGGCGATGGCTGCCGGTCCGGCGCTGGCGCAGTCGGCAACGAAGATCGGGCAGCACAACGCCTGGGGCACCTACAGCTACAGTCAGAAGAACGGCAAGGTCTGCTATGTGCTGACCGTGCCGACCGACAAGCAGCCGCCGACGCTGGACCACGGCGACATCTTCTTCTTCGTCAGCCAGCGGCCCGGCCAGAAGGTGACCTACGAGCCGCAGTTCATCGCCTCCTACGATTTCCAGGCGAACTCGAAGGTGCAGGTCACGGTCGCAGGCAAGACCTTTTCGATGTTCACCAAGGGCAAGTCGGCCTGGGTCGAGAACGCCGCCGAGGAGCCGGCGCTGATCGCGGCGATGAAGGCCGGCACCGACATGCAGGTTGCGGCCAAGTCCGGGCGTGGCAACCCGACCAAATATGTGTTCTCGCTGAAGGGGATCTCGGCCGCGCTCACCTCGATCGCAAGTTGCAAATAGGCCGATCGCGACCCACATTCGTCCCGGCCGCGCCAGACGCCCGGCCGTTCGCGTTTTGAAGGGGCGGTGACGCGGCCGCCCGTCCGTGATAAGCGCCTGCCGGTGCGGCAGGTCTTTTTTCGCGGCACAGCTGGACCAGGCCATATGACCGTCTCGATCGACCTTAGCCGGCACAGTGCGCCGCGCCCCGCGCCGGCGACGGAGAAGGGTTCGCTGGTCGGCCTGTCGCGCGATGGGCTCGGCGAGGCGCTGCGCGGCATCGGCGTGCCCGACCGCCAGGTCAGGATGCGCGTGCAGCAGCTTTGGCATTGGCTCTACGTGCGCGGCGTCTCCGACTTTTCCGACATGGCCAACGTGTCCAAGGACCTTCGCGCCCAGCTTGCGCAGCATTTCACCATCGCGCGGCCCGAGATCGTCGAGGAACAGATCTCTTCCGACGGCACGCGCAAATGGCTTTTCCGCTTTCCGCCGCGCGGCGCCGGCCGGCCGGTCGAGATCGAAACCGTCTACATTCCGGAAGAAGGCCGCGGCACGCTGTGCATCTCCAGCCAGGTCGGTTGCACGCTGACCTGCTCGTTCTGCCATACCGGCACGCAGAAGCTTGTGCGCAACCTGACCTCGGAGGAGATCCTCGCCCAGCTGCTGGTCGCGCGCGACCGGCTAGGCGATTTCCCCGACCGCGACGTTCCCGACGGCGCCATCGTGCCGGCCGAGGGACGCAAGGTCTCGAACATCGTCATGATGGGCATGGGCGAGCCGCTCTACAATTTCGACAACGTCAAGCAGGCGCTCCTCGTCGCGGCCGACGGCGACGGGCTGTCCCTGTCGAAGCGCCGCATCACGCTGTCGACCTCCGGCGTGGTTCCCGAGATCGCCCGCGCCGGCGAGGAGATCGGCGTGATGCTGGCGATCTCGCTGCACGCGGTGCGCGACGATCTGCGCGACATGCTGGTGCCGATCAACAAGAAGTACCCTCTGAAGGAGCTGATGGAGGCCTGCCGGAATTATCCCGGCCTTTCCAACGCCCGCCGCATCACCTTCGAATATGTGATGCTGAAGGATGTCAACGACAGCCTCGCCGACGCCAGGGAACTGGTACGTCTGCTCAGGGGCATTCCGGCCAAGATCAACCTCATCCCGTTCAACCCGTGGCCGGGCACCAACTACCAGTGCTCGGACTGGGAGACGATCGAGACGTTTGCCGACACCATCAACAGCGCCGGCTACGCCTCGCCGATCCGCACACCGCGCGGCCGCGACATCCTTGCCGCCTGTGGCCAGCTCAAGTCGGAATCGGAGCGCATGCGCAAGAGCGAGCGCCTGGCGCTCGAGGCGATGATGATCGCCGGGCATGGCGAGGCTTGAGCCGCTTCCTCGTCTATCTCGGACGATTCGCGCTGATGATCATCGGCTTCGGCATCGCCGCGCTGGCGGCGAGCGCATTTTTGCACATCATGTGGTTCGGGCCGCTCGATCCGCCGCCGGAGGAGATGTCCGGCATGGTCGCCGGCACGATGTTCGTCTCGATCCCGTTCGTGGCGTTGCTTGTCGGCTATTTTGCCTTCCTGCCGGCGCTCGTCGTGCTCGTGATCGCCGAGTTCTACCGCCGCCGCGGCTGGCTCTTCTATGCGCTGGGCGGCGCGGCCGCGAGCCTGTTCTTCATCGCCCGCATGCTGCCGACACTCATGGCGCCGGAAAGTGACGGCTTCGGTGTGTTTCTGATTGCGGCGGCGATCGGCGCCGGCATGGTGGGCGGCATCGCCTACTGGCTGGTGGCCGGCCGCACGGCCGGCCGTTGGCTCGATTCGCTGCAGTAAGCGCGGGGTAAGTGCCGGGTACAGTTTACTTTTTCCGCAGAAAGGTAGTACCGGTTCAGATGAACGCGCTGACGGAAAGACAGTAAACTGTGCCCTGAAGCTACTTCGCCTGCGCGGTGAGAATCGTCAGCGCGAAGGCCGAAAAAATCCCGGCGAATAAGTAATCGACGATGCGCGTCACGCGCGGGCTCTTGCGCAGCACCCCGGCGAAGCGGTCGGCCGCCAGCACCATCGGCGCCGTGATCGGCAGTGATACCGCGATAAACAGCAGGCCGAGGAAGAATAACTTTCCCGGCGCGTGCGGATCGGTGACCGACACGAACTGCGGCAAAAAAGTCATGAAGAACAGGATGATCTTCGGATTGAGCAGGTTGATGCCGATACCGGTCGCCCAGTTCCTGGCGACGCTACGCGGCACCCGCTTGGTCGTGTCGGGCGAGAAGGCCGATCCCTTGAACAGCGCCTGGAAGGCCAGCCAGACGAGATAGCCGGCGCCGCCGATCTTCAGCGCCAGGAAGGCCTCGGGCGAGGCCACGATCAGCGCCGAAAGCCCGAGCGCCACCAGCGTGGTGTGGATCAGGCAGCCGCACATCGCACCCGCCATGCAGGCGAAGCCGGCTTTCCTGCCTTCCGATATGGCGCGGCCGACGAACAGCGTCATGTCGGGTCCTGGCGTGATCGCGATGATGACGGTTGCGATGCCGAACTGCAGGATGGTGGTGAAATCGGGCACGAAGCTCATGGCGCACGCCTGTCGCTGGGAGTGGCGTCTCTAGCCGAAGCGCCGCCCCGGCGCCAGAGGACCGTCGCCGGACTATTGGACCAGGTAGGCGGAAGCCATCCAGCCCGTGCCACGGGTGATGAAGATGTTCGTCTTGAATGTCTCGACCAGTTTTGCGCGGGCGGCGACCGCTTCGGGCGGATTGTCCCCGGTGAAGACCAGCAGCACCGGGCCGGGGTCCTTGGGCGACCATGGCCGCGTCATCTCGAAGTGATCGCCCGGCGTATCCGGGTTGGGGGCGTAGGCGCGCACGTCCAGCCCGCTGTCGCGCAGCTCGTAGATCATCGAGGCGGTCAGCCCGCGGCTGACGAAGGCCACGGTTTTCGCATTGTTCGCCCCCGCCAGGCCGCGGATTTTTTCGGCGAATTCGCCCCAGCCGACCATTTTTCCGAGCTCGCGCCCGATCGGCCCGGTGGTGATGGTGCCGGCAAGCGAGCCCGCGAAGGCGATCGCGGCCAGCGCCACCGCCGAAATCGCCAGGGTCACGATCATGCCGCGCCGCCAGTCGAGCGCCACCATGACGGCCGCCGCGAGCACCACGGCGGCCGCAAAGCCGGGCGCCGCCCAGTTGCCGTTCGCCTTCGAGATCAGCGCCTGCCCCATGATCAGCAGGAACACCGGCAGCGACATGGCGATGGAGAAGCGGCGCGGCTCGGTGCCGACCGGCGAGCCACGCCAGCAGGCCAGCACATAGGCCGCGAACGGCACCGGCCCGATGATCCCGGCCTGCGTGGCGGTGAATTCCAGAAGGCCGGTCACATTCGGAAAGCGGCCGCCCCAGGAGGCATTGTCGCGCGTATGCTCGAAGGTGGCAAAGTGGTGGACGGCATTCCACCAGATGTTCGGAGCGATCGCCAGCGCTGCGACCACAAGCGCCAGCCAGGTGCCGGGATGGCGCAGAGTCGCTCGCGCACGCGGCGACACAGCGACGTAGGCGGCATAGCACAGCACGAAATAGATCATCGCATATTTGGCGTTGAGGCCGAGCCCGATCGCCAGCCCCATGGCGAGACCCGCCGAAAGCGACGGCCGCTCCACGTGGTGGACGAGCGCCAGCAGCGCGAGCACCCAGAAGAGCAGCAGCGGCACGTCGGTCGACATCAGCGTCGCCGAGATCGAGGTGCCGGGCATCACTGCGTAGACGATCGCCGCCCAGAACCCGACGCGGGGCGAATGCAGTTTCTTCGCGATCGCGTAGATCACCAGCGAGATGGCAAAATGCATGACCGGCGACGGCAGCCGCACGCAAAGCGGGCTGTCGCCGCAGACCGCGGTGGTGGCGGCGATGACCCAGGCGATCAGCGGCGGCTTGGTGTAGTAGCCGAAGTCCGGCTGCTGCGCCCATGCCCAGTACTGCGCCTCGTCGAAAAACAACTCCGCATGGGAGGCGGCGAGCCCGATGACGCGGATCGCCAACACGCCGAGCAGCAGCCAGACGAGCTTTTTCGTCCCGGCCGGCTCGAACGGCCAGGCCCGCGAGGCGACGCTGGCGGCCGCAGGAAGCGTGGCGAGGGGCTGTTTCACGCGGGCCTCCATAGCCGATCGGGACGGCGCTGCAAACAAGCGTCAGCGGTGGCGAGATTGCCCGAATCTTGTCAGCGTCCTGTCAGGTTTCCAAATTAACACGGCGAAAGAGGCCGAGCCCGCTGGGCGTCGGCGGCTGATTCACGAGGTCACGGGCGGCGGGTGGCACTTCACATTCAGGCACATATCGGGGCGGGGAACAGCCGCGGGTCCGCTTTCGGCATGTGGGCGGATCCCGTGGTGGCACTCGCCCTGCTTGGCGTGTGGATGACGCTTGCCATCATCTTCAACGGCGAACCGGAGATCGACCGGGCCGTTTCGACCGCCTTCTTCACCTTCCGGGACTGTCCGCCCGATTCCTCGCAGATAGCGTGCGGCGAGTTCCTGGCGATGTCGAATGCTTTCCTGCGTGGGCTGCGCAGCTTCTTCCACGCCGCGCCAGTGGCGGTGGCGGCCGTGGTCCTTGTGTGGATGCTGCGGGAAATTGCAGCGGGTCGTCGCTTCGACCAGCCGCGCACCCGTGTGGCCGCGACTGCGCTGGCGACACTCGCCCTCGGCCCGGGCCTGCTGGTCAACTATTCGCTGAAGGATTTCTGGGGGCGGCCGCGGCCTTTCCTCACCGCTGAATTCGGCGGACCGGACCCGTTCGTTCCCGCCGGCCAGTGGTCGGACGCCTGCGACACCAACTGCTCCTTCGTGTCGGGGGAGGCATCCGCCATTTTCTGGCTTTTCTGCCTGATCCCGTTGCTTCCCCCCGGCTGGCGTCGCTCGGGAACGATCGTCGTCGCCGGCGTAGCCGCCTTCACCTGCCTCCTGCGGATAGCTTTCGGCGGCCATTACCTTTCCGACGTCGTACTCGGCGGACTTTCCACGCTCATCATCTTTGCCGCGCTCGCCAGCGCGGTCGAATGGACCGTCGCCATCCGGGCGCTGCGTTCGTCGCGATAGGCCGCTTGCGGACCGGCGCCGTCCTGTTAAAAGGCGCGCGAAATCCCGGGGATCGCGATGACAAAGTGGAAAGACGTCAAGAAGGTGGTGCTCGCCTATTCGGGCGGCCTCGACACCTCCATCATCCTGAAGTGGCTGCAGACGGAACTCGGCGCCGAAGTGGTGACCTTCACCGCCGATCTCGGCCAGGGTGACAGCGACCTGGAGCCGGCGCGCAAGAAGGCCGAGATGCTGGGCGCGAAGCAGATTTTTGTCGAGGATGTGCGCGAGGAATTCGTCCGCGATTTCGTCTTCCCGATGTTCCGCGCCAATGCGCAATACGAGGGCCTCTATCTGCTCGGCACCTCGATCGCCCGGCCGCTGATCTCCAAGCACCTTGTCGAGATCGCCAGGGAGACCGGCGCCGACGCGGTCGCCCACGGCGCCACCGGCAAGGGCAACGACCAGGTGCGCTTCGAACTTTCCGCCTATGCGCTCAATCCCGACATCAAGGTCATCGCGCCCTGGCGCGATTGGTCGTTCAAGTCGCGCACCGACCTGATCGACTTCGCGGAAAAGCATCAGATTCCGATTGCCAAGGACAAGCGCGGCGAGGCGCCATTCTCGGTCGACGCCAACCTCCTGCACTCCTCCTCCGAAGGCAAGGTGCTGGAGGATCCGTGGGTGACGCCGCCCGAATATGTCCATCAGCGCACGATTTCGCCGATGGAAGCGCCCGACCGGGTGACCGAGATTTCCATCTCCTTCCGCAAGGGCGACGCGGTCGCGCTCGACGGCAAGGCGCTCTCGCCCGCCACTTTGCTCGCCGCGCTCAACGACCTCGGCCGCGACAACGGCATCGGCCGGCTCGATCTCGTCGAAAACCGCTTCGTCGGCATGAAGTCGCGCGGCGTCTACGAAACGCCCGGCGGCACCATCCTGCTCGCCGCCCATCGCGCGATCGAGTCGATCACGCTCGACCGCGGCGCCGGGCACCTCAAGGACGAGATCATGCCGCGCTACGCCGAGCTGATCTACAACGGCTTCTGGTTCTCGCCCGAGCGGGAGATGCTGCAGGCGCTGATCGACAAGAGCCAGGACGACGTCGAGGGCGAGGTGCGGCTGCAGCTATACAAGGGCAACGTCATCGTGACCGGCCGCCAGTCGCAGAAATCGCTCTACCGCAACGACCTCGTCACCTTCGAGGACGACCGCGGCGCCTACGACCAGAAGGACGCCGAGGGGTTCATCCGGCTGAACGCGCTGCGCCTGCGCACGCTTGCGGCGAGGAACCGTTCCAAACGGTAGGGACGCATCGGCGCCCGCCATCCCGCACTGCAGCAATACCATTGCCTGCCGCGCCCATCGGCGCTAAGCGAGAAGGCATGAGCCATCTGCCGGAACGCATGCTCGCGGGCTACCGCAACTTCATGAGCGGGCGCTACCAGTCGGACAGCCAGCGTTATCGGGCGCTGGCGCGCGACGGCCAGGCGCCGGAGATCATGGTCATCGCCTGCTGCGACTCCCGCGCGGCGCCGGAGTCGATCTTCGACGCCGGGCCGGGCGAGATGTTCGTGGTGCGCAACGTCGCCAACCTGGTGCCGCCCTATGCGCCGGATGGCGAGTTCCACTCCACTTCGGCCGCGCTCGAATTCGCGGTGCAGAGCCTCAAGATCCGCAACATCGTGGTGATGGGCCATGGCCGCTGCGGCGGCATCCGCGCGGCACTGACCCCCGGCGCCGAGCCTTTGTCGCCCGGCGACTTCATCGGCAAGTGGATGAGCCTGGTGGCGCCTGCCGCCGACGCGGTGGCACAGAACAGCATGATGACCGCCACCGAACGGCAGACGGCGCTGGAGCGCATCTCCATCCGCTTCTCGATCGCCAACCTGCGCACCTTTCCCTGCGTGCGCATTCTGGAGGAGAAGGGCCGCATCAACCTCTACGGCGCCTGGTTCGACATTTCGACCGGTGAATTGTGGATCATGAACCGCGCTACCGGCGATTTCGAGCGGCCCGAATTCGCCGACTGAGCACTACTCCATCGCCAGGATCATGTTGCGCACGACGGGATAGATTTCCTTTTCCCAGCGCTTGCCGTTGAAGACGCCGTAGTGACCGACATTGGCCTGCAGATGGTGGCGCTTGAGATGCGGGCGCAGCGAATGGCAGAGGTCGTGCGCGGCGGAGGTCTGGCCGAGCGAGCAGATGTCGTCGCGGCCGCCTTCGACTGTGAGCAGCGCGGTGTTGCGGATCTGGCCGGGATCGACCTTCTTGCCGCGATAGGTGAACTCGCCGGTGGCGAGCTCCGCCTTCTGGAACACGCGGTCGATGGTTTCGAGGTAGAACTCGGCGGTCAGGTCGAGGACCGCGAAATACTCGTCGTAAAAGTCCTTGATCTTTTTCGCCTCGTCCAGCTCTCCGGCGGCGAGGTGGCCGTAGAGCTTCTTGTGCGCGGTGCGGTGGCGATCCATGTTCATGGCCATGAAGGCGGTGAGTTGCAGGAAGCCGGGATAGACGAGGCGGCCGCCGCCGGCGTAGCGGCCAGGCACCTGCGCGATCACCGATCCCTCGAACCATTTGAGCGACTTCGCCACCGCGAACTCGTTCACGGCGGTCGGGCTTTCGCGCGGGTCGATAGGCCCCGCCATCAGCGTCATCGAGCGCGGCGTTGCCGGGTTTTTTTCCGCCGACATGACTGCCACCGCGGCCAGCCCCTGCACGCAGGGCTGGCAGACCGCCAGGATGTGGGCGCCGGGACCGATCTCCTCCAGGAAGCGGATGATGTAGGCGATGTAATCGTCGACGCCGAAGGTGCCGGCGTCCACGGGCACGTCGCGGGCGTTCGCCCAGTCGGTGATGTAGACCTCGTGGTCGCGCAGCAGCGTCTTCACCGTCCCGCTGAGCAGCGTCGAGAAATGCCCGGAGAGCGGCGCCAGCACCAGCACACGCGGCTGGGGGGTATCAACGTCCTTGGCGAAGCGCAGCAGCTTGCCGAAGGGCAGGTCGAGCGCGACCTCGACGGTGATCGGCAGGTCGCGGTTGCCGACCAGCACGCTGGCGATCCCGAAATCCGGGCGCACATGGGTTAACCGGAAGCGCGATACCATCTCCAGCCCGGCGGCGAGCTGCCGTTTCATGGTTTCGCCAATGCCCCAGTAGCCGCCGTTGGCCAGCGATCGCATCGTGCTGGCGAACAGCCGGAGCGGATCCCATAGGTCGTCCTGGAACTGATACGCCTGGTAGAGCATCGCCAATTTCTCGCCCCCGGACCTGCGGCAACGCAAAAAAGCTAGTGCTATTTTTGCTGCATTGCGAGAGGATTATGCTTCTATGCGCATCGACCGGCGATGAAGGTTGGCGAAATGGCCAAGGCTGCCCTGACGATCTCCTCCAAGAACTACTCGTCCTGGTCGCTGCGCGGCTGGCTGCTGTGCCGCATGTCCGGGCTGGAGTTCGAGGAGCAGCGGGTTGCGATCGACGATCCCAACACCAGGCAGGAACTGCTGCTCCTGTCACCCTCGGTGCTGGTCCCCAGACTGACGAACGGCAGCGTGACGGTCTGGGACACGCTGGCAATCGCCGAGTATCTCAACGAGATCAAGCCAAAGGCAGGGCTGCTGCCGGCCGACCGCGTCGCGCGGGCGCACTGCCGCTCGGTTTCGGGCGAGATGCATTCCGGATTCTACAACCTGCGCTCGGCGCTGCCGATGAACCTCAAGGCGAGGCACAAGGCGTTCAAGATCTTCTCCGGCGCGCGGCCGGACGTCGAGCGGGTGAAGGCGATCTGGACGGAGTGCCTGGAGACCTACGGCGGCCCCTATCTCTTCGGTAGCCAGATCAGCGTCGCCGATGCCATGTATGCGCCGGTGTGCATCCGCTTCCGGACCTATGCGGTGGAACTCAACCCGGCGCTGTCAGCTTATTGCGAGCGCATCTTCGAATGGCCGCTGCTGCGGGAATGGACCGAAGGCGCGCTCGCCGAGCCCGACGAGATGATCGAGCTGGAAGTCGAGTTCTAGCCGCGGCGCGCGGCCCGGTGGCCGACCACCATCACATCTGGTCGTTGTAGTGAGGCTTGCTGCGCCCGACATTGCGCGTCAGCTCGGAAAAGGGCGGCATGTCGGTGTCGGCGTGGCACTGGTTGGCCAGTCTCAGCAGCCGGATCGGGAAGCAGATGGCGTCGCGGTTGGCGGGCGAAATCTCGCCTCGCACCCTGTCCTCGCCGGTGATGCCCGCCTCGACCCGTTGCAGCGCGGTCTCCACCTCCTCGACCGACAGGATCCCCTTGCGTACCAGCGTCGTGTTGATCGCGGCGACGGCCATCATGAGGCCTTCGAGCTGCAGGCTGGCAACGTTCATCGGGGTCTCCCTGGAAATCGGCTGGCGCTTTCGGCATGATACACGCTCTCACCCGCTCCCGGCAGCCGCTCTTCGTTTGCCGAAGCCGCGATTGCCGCGCCAGATGAAGACTGATATGAGCGGCGCCATGGAAGAGCTGTTTGGCGATCCGGCCTACAAGGGCTTCGTGCTGCAGGACAGGAAGCGCCTGCCGGCACGTTTCTTCGCCCGCATCAGCGGTGCGTTGACCAGCCGACTCGCCTGAGCCGACAGGCTCGCCGGCCTTTCTGCGGCGCCGGCATCGACTTCACATCCTTTCGCATCGACGGATCAGACCCATGAGCGCACCGCGCACCCTCTATGACAAGATATTCGCAGACCACGTTGTCCAGCGCGACCCTGACGGCACCTGCCTGCTCTACATCGACCGCCACCTCGTCCACGAGGTGACCAGCCCGCAAGCCTTCGAGGGCCTGCGCATGACCGGACGCAAGGTGCGTCATCCCGAAAAGACGCTTGCCGTCGTTGACCACAACGTGCCGACCACGCCCGACCGCGTTCTCGGCATAAAGAACGAGGAAAGCCGCATCCAGGTCGAGGCGCTCGCCGGCAACGCCGCCGAGTTCGGCGTGGAATACTACTCCGAGCACGACAAGCGGCAGGGCATCGTCCACATCATCGGCCCCGAGCAGGGCTTCACCCTGCCCGGCATGACGATCGTCTGCGGCGACAGCCATACCTCGACGCATGGCGCCTTCGGCGCGCTGGCGCACGGCATCGGCACTTCGGAGGTCGAGCATGTGCTCGCCACCCAGACCCTGATCCAGAAGAAGGCCAAGAACATGCTGGTGCGTGTAGACGGCCAGCTGCCGGAGGGAGTCACCGCCAAGGACATCATCCTGGCCATCATCGGCCAGATCGGCACCGCCGGCGGCACCGGCTATGTCATCGAGTATGCCGGCGAGGCAATCCGCTCGCTGTCCATGGAAGGCCGCATGACCGTCTGCAACATGACGATCGAAGGCGGGGCGCGCGCCGGCCTGATCGCGCCCGACGAGAAGACCTTCGAGTACATCAAGGGCCGGCCCAAGGCGCCGAAGGGCAGGGCCTGGGACATGGCGATGGACTACTGGAAGACCCTCCAGACCGACGAAGGCGCGCATTTCGACAAGGTCGTGGTGCTCGACGCGGCCAACCTGCCGCCGATCGTGTCGTGGGGATCCTCGCCGGAGGACGTGGTCTCGGTCGAGGGCGTGGTGCCCGACCCGGCTGCGATCGAGGACGAGACCAAGCGCGCCTCCAAGCAGCGCGCGCTCGACTACATGGGCCTGACGCCGGGCACGAAAATCACCGACATCGCGATTGACCGCGTCTTCATCGGCTCGTGCACCAACGGCCGTATCGAAGATCTGCGTGCCGCGGCCGCCGTGGTGCAGGGCAAGACCGTCAATCCGCGCGTCAATGCCATGATCGTGCCGGGCTCCGGTCTGGTGAAGGAGCAGGCCGAGGCCGAGGGGCTGGACAAGATCTTCATTGCCGCTGGCTTCGAATGGCGCGAGCCGGGCTGCTCGATGTGCCTTGCCATGAACGACGACCGGCTGAAGCCGCAGGAGCGCTGCGCGTCCACCTCGAACCGCAATTTCGAAGGGCGCCAGGGCTACAAGGGGCGCACGCACCTTGTCTCGCCGGCCATGGCGGCGGCGGCCGCGATCGCGGGAAAATTCGTCGACATCCGCGACTGGAAATAGTCTCCCGACGGGCGTCGCCGCGCGGCGCCCGTGCTATTGCGGGCCAGTTGCCTTCGAATGATACGATTAACCCCTTGTTCTTGCTTGGCGCGTAAAATGTCGGGATGGAAAATGTGCCGGCCAGCGTCGGCGCGGAGATCTTCATCGCGCTGATTAACCCAGCGATATCGCTGGTCTTCGCGCTCGCCTTCTTCGCCCTGGGGCTGTACCAGCAGCACCGGCCGGGGATGGTTCTTGTCGGTACGGCCTATACGCTCGCCGCGGCCGGCTTCCTGATCCAGTACTTTCGCCTGCCCCTGTTTCCCGAGTTTTCGCCGCTCGCCGCCAACATCGCCTATGCGAGCGGCGGCGTGGCGATGGCCGCCGGCATCGTCGGCTGCTACGGCAGGCCCGTGCCCTACCTTGCTCTCGGTGTGCTGATCGGCCTTGGCACCTGTGCCCTGGCGCTGTTCCTTTTCGTCTACCCGTCGCTGCCGGCGCGCATATACGCCGTCAACTTCATGCTCGGCGGCATGTGTTTCGTGGTCGCCGCCGAACTGCGCGCGGTTGCCGGCCGGCGTCCGGTCGACAATGCGTTGATGGCGCTGGTGCTGGTCGCCGGCTTCACCTTTTTCGCCCGCACGCTGTTCGTAGTGGCGACCGGCTCGCTGCCCACCGACCGAAGCGAGTTCTTCACCTCGGTCTACTGGATATCGCTCAGCTTCTCCTGGGCGCTGCTGTCGATGCTGATCGCGCTGGCGCTGATTGCCCGCGCCGGTCTCGATGCCATGCGCGATATGGCCGACAAGGAAGGCATCGACCCGTTGACCGGCCTTGCCGACCGCCGCGGATTCGAGAGCCGCGCTGCGGCGCTACTCCAGTCGTCCGAACCTGCGTCGCTGGTGCTTGCGGACCTCGACGGCACCACGCTGGTAAACGACACCTACGGGCGGCGGGCCGGAAACTCGGTGATTGCCGGTTTTGCGCTGCGGCTGAGGCAGGCCGCGGGCCGCGAGGCGATCTGCGGACGGATTGGCGGCGATGAATTCGCCGTTCTTTTGCCGGGCGTTTCGGCCAACGCGGCCCGCGTCATGGCCGAGGGTCTGCGGGTGAAATTCGGCCGCGCGGCTGCGCCGGGGCTGCCGGGCGGTATCGCCCGGGTCACCGCCAGCTTTGGCGTCGCGGCCCATGCCGAAGGCGAGACCTATGGCGAATTGCAGCGGCGCTGCGACACGGCGTTGTTCGAGGCCAAACGCACTGGGCGCGACCGTGTAGTCATGGCGCGATCGCCCGATGCGCACTGGGTAGACCCGGCGCACGACCAGCAGGCCGCCGCGCCCAAGCTGTCCAGGCCCGGTGCTCGCAAGCGCGAATGGCAGGCCTGATCCCCTACTGGTAGCAGCTCGTCGGGGTCGGCACGTAGCCGTCCGGCAGGCCGTACATGTAGCCGCGGCCGTGCAGGATCACCGCCGGCTTGTGGCAGGGCTGTCGCGGCCAGCCGTCGTTGCGCCAGCCGTACAGCGCGCCGGCCTCGTCTCGGGTCATGCCGGATTCCAGCGATTCCTCGCTCGTATCCTGGCTGGTGTAGTTGCGCAGCTTGGCGGCCATGTGGCCCTGCCCCACGATGACGCGCTTGTAGCCGGTGCGGCTGTGCACGACGAGGTTGCCGAAGGAATCCGCGTAGACGCGGTCGCTCGGCTCCATGTAGATGCCGTCGAAGTATTGGCCTGCCAGCGACGGCCCGGCGGCGCCGGCCAGGGTTGCGACCGACAGCACAACACCTGCGGCCAGCGATTTCAATCGTGCAGGCTTCATCCTAACCACTCCTTTGCTCGAGCCGAGCCTCCTCGCAGGCAAATTAACCCCTTGTTTACCTAAGTTAAGAGCAGATGCACAAATCCGCACCGGCAAAGGCGAAACATGGTTAATGCTCACAGGCACGCGGCCGCTTCCAGCGGTTGCCAAACGTGAACCGTGCGCCCTTGATTTGCCGACCGGCTTGCGCGTAGAGGCGGATGATGGCCAGCTTGAACCGCCCTCGCGTCGACCGGGTGAATCGATTTGCCATCGGAGCCGGCCGGGTTTTCGTCGTTGCCGCACTTCTTTCCGGTGCCGCCTGTGTCTCGGACAAATCGGCTGGCGATGCCGCGACGGCGGCGACCGACACCGCTTCCGCCGTCCAGCCCGGTCATGCAACTTATGTCTGCGGCGACGCGGGGACCCTTGATGTCGACAACTTGCGCACCTCGGTGCGGCTGACCGATCCCGACGGCGACAATGTCGAACTGCCGGCGTCGCCTGCCGACCAGACCAGCCGCTACACCCAGACAACCTATGCGCTTGTGCTTGAAGGCAAGGAAGCGCTCTACATGAAGGCCGGCAAGGAGCCCGTGACCTGCCTTCGATAGGGCTTTTCGCACCCTTCGGATCGCCGACGCCGACATCATGCTGCAATGCCGCGATGCTTTAATCGATTGAACGGCGCCGCCCTGCTTCGCTTCCCGGAAAATGCGACTAAATAGGGGTGCGGCAAGGCTTTTCGCGCTTTGACGCGGTGCAAAAACCGATCTAGAAGGCGGCAAGTCCCGTCGCCAAAAAGCGACATCCGGCGGCGCGAGCGGAAAAGCCGGGCGGAGACGACACCGGGGGAACCATGAGCCACTCACCAGTCACCAGGGCGCGACCGCTATCGCCGCACCTGACGATCTACAGGCCCCCCATCACCATGACGATGTCGATCGTGCACCGCATCACCGGCGGCGCGCTGTACTTCGGCACGCTGCTGGTCGCCTGGTGGTTGATCGCGGCGTCGACATCGCAGAGCTACTTCGAGTTCGTCGACGGTATTTTCGGCTCCTGGATCGGCCGGCTGGTCCTGTTCGGCTATACCTGGGCGTTGCTCCACCACATGCTGGGGGGAATCCGCCACCTCGTCTGGGATACCGGGGCCGCGCTGGAAAAGCACACCGCCTCGAAGATCGCCTGGGCAACGCTCGTCGGTTCGGTCGTGCTGACCGTGCTGGTGTGGATCGCCGGCACCATGGCGAGGGGAGGCTGACCATGGCCGACATGCGGACCCCGCTCGGCAAGGTGCGCGGCCTCGGCTCGGCGCACGAGGGCACCGATCATTTCTGGCGCCAGCGTCTCACGGCCATCGCCAACGTGCCGCTGCTCTTGTTCTTCGTCGGCCTGCTGATTGCGCTGAACGGCGCCGGATACGCCGAGGTGCGCGCCGCGCTCTCCAACCCGTTCGTAGCGCTGGCGATGCTGCTGGTGCTGGCCTCGGGGCTCTACCATATGCGCCTCGGCATGCAGGTGATCATCGAGGATTACATCCACGGCGAAGGCCTGAAGCTCGGCGTGCTGGCGCTCAACACCTTCTTCACCGCCGTGGTCGGCGTCGCCTGCGCCTTCGCGCTGCTCAAGCTGGCATTCGGGGGCTGAGATCTTGGCAACCGCACAGAACGGCAAAGCCTACACCTTTGTCGACCACAAGTACGACGTGGTCATCGTCGGGGCCGGCGGCGCCGGCCTGCGCGCCACGCTCGGCATGGCCGAACAGGGGCTGAAGACGGCCTGCATCACGAAGGTGTTTCCGACCCGCTCCCACACCGTGGCGGCGCAGGGAGGCATCGCCGCGTCGCTCGCCAACATGGGGCCGGACAACTGGCAGTGGCACATGTACGACACCGTCAAGGGGTCGGACTGGCTGGGCGACACAGACGCACAGGAATACATGGTCCAGCAGGCGCCGGCCGCCGTCTACGAACTCGAGCACTACGGGGTGCCCTTCTCGCGCACCGAGGCGGGAAAAATCTACCAGCGGCCGTTCGGCGGCCACATGACCGAGTTCGGCGACGGCCCGCCGGTGCAGCGCACCTGCGCGGCGGCCGACCGCACCGGCCACGCCATTCTGCACACGCTCTACGGCCAGTCGCTGAAGAACCATGCGCAGTTCTTCATCGAGTACTTCGCGCTCGACCTGATCATGACCGACGGCGTGTGCACCGGCGTCGTGGCCTGGAACCTCGACGACGGCACGATCCACCGCTTCGCCGCCAAGATGGTAGTGCTGGCGACCGGCGGATACGGCCGCGCCTACTTCACCGCCACCAGCGCCCACACCTGCACCGGCGACGGCGGCGGCATGGCCGCGCGTGCCGGCCTGCCCCTTCAGGACATGGAGTTCGTGCAGTTCCATCCGACCGGAATCTACGGCGCGGGCTGCCTGATCACCGAGGGCGCGCGCGGCGAGGGCGGATACCTGGTCAATTCCGAGGGCGAGCGTTTTATGGAGCGTTATGCGCCCTCGGCGAAGGATCTCGCCAGCCGCGACGTCGTCTCGCGCTGCATGACGATGGAAGTGCGCGAGGGGCGCGGCGTCGGCAAGGACAAGGACCACATCTTCCTGCACCTCGACCATCTCGACCCGGCCGTGCTGCACGAGCGCCTGCCCGGCATCTCCGAATCGGCAAAGATTTTTGCCGGTGTCGACGTGACCCGCGAGCCGATCCCGGTGTCGCCGACGGTGCACTACAACATGGGCGGCATCCCGACCAATTACTGGGGCGAGGTGCTGAACCCGACGCCGGAAGAACCCGACCGCATCCAGCCCGGCCTGATGGCCGTGGGCGAGGCGGGTTGTGCCTCCGTGCACGGCGCCAACCGGCTGGGCTCCAACTCGCTGATCGACCTCGTCGTCTTCGGCCGCGCCGCCGCCATCAAGGCGGGCGAGGTCGTCGACCGGGCCGCCCAGGTGCCGTCGGTCAACGAGCAGGCGGTCGACAAGATCATGGAGCGCTTCGACGCGCTCCGCCACGCCAACGGCTCGCAGCCGACAGCCGTGCTGCGCGAAAAAATGCAGCGCGCCATGCAGGCCGACGCGGCCGTCTTCCGCACCCAGGAAACGCTGGAGCAGGGCTGCCGGCGCATTTCCGAGGTCTGGTCGGAACTGCCGGACCTCAAGGTCACCGACCGCTCGATGATCTGGAACTCCGACCTGGTGGAGACGCTGGAACTGGAGAACCTGATGGCGAACGCCATCACCACGGTCTACTCCGCCGAGGCACGCAAGGAGAGCCGCGGCGCCCACGCCCGCGAGGATTTCAGCAAGCGCGACGACGAGAACTGGCGCAAGCATACGCTGGCCTGGGTGGCCCCGGACGGCAAGGTGACGCTGGGCTACCGGCCGGTGCACACCGAGACGATGCTGCCGGTCGAGAAGGGCGGCATCGACCCCAAGAAGATCGCACCCAAGGCGCGGGTGTACTGAGATGGCGCTCGCCGCCGCCGGTTATTCGCCAAGGGCATTGCCGGCCAAGCTGGGCTTTCGCGACGGCATGGCCGCGGCCTTCGTCGCGCTGCCGGCGGAGCTGGACGAACTGGCCTCGGCGGTGGATTTCGCCTCGGTCGCCCGGCTGGACGGCTGGGGTGACCTCGCCGGCCGGCACGAGGAATTCGACGCAGTGCACGCCTTCACCAGGCGGCGCGCCGACATCGAAGGCCATCTCGGCGACGCCGAGATGGCGATCCGCCGCAACGGCATGATCTGGGTCTCCTGGCCGAAGAAGGCGTCGAAGGTGGCAACGGACGTCAGCGAGGATGTCGTGCGGGCCGAAGCGCTGAAGCGTGACCTGGTCGACGTCAAGGTCGCAGCGGTCGACGCGATCTGGTCCGGGCTGAAGCTCGTCATCCGAAAGGATCGCAGGTAAATGGTTGAACTCACGCTCCCCAAGAACTCGCAGATCAGGCCCGGAAAGACCTGGCCGAAGCCGGAAGGAGCGACCAACCTGCGCGAGTACCGGATCTACCGCTGGAATCCGGACGACGGGGAGAACCCGCGCGTCGACACCTATTTCGTCGACCTCGACGATTGCGGGCCGATGGTTTTGGACGCGCTGCTGTGGATCAAGAACAAGGTCGACCCGACGCTGACGCTGCGCCGCTCCTGCCGCGAAGGCATCTGCGGCTCCTGCGCCATGAACATCGACGGCGGCAACACGCTCGCCTGCACGCGCGGCATGGACGAGATTTCGGGGCCGGTGAAGGTCTACCCGTTGCCGCATATGGCGGTGATCAAGGATTTGGTTCCCGACCTCACCAATTTCTATGCCCAGCACGCCTCGATCGAGCCCTGGCTGAAGACGGTGTCGCCCGAGCCGGCGAAGGAATGGCTGCAGAGCCACGACGACCGCCAGAAACTCGACGGCCTTTACGAGTGCATCCTGTGCGCCTGCTGCTCGACGTCCTGCCCGAGCTACTGGTGGAATGGCGAGCGCTATCTCGGTCCCGCCACTCTGCTGCAGGCCTATCGCTGGCTGATCGACAGTCGCGACGAGGCAAAGGGCGAGCGGCTGGACAATCTGGAAGACCCGTTCCGGCTCTACCGCTGCCACACCATCATGAACTGCGCGCAGACTTGCCCGAAGGGTCTCAACCCGGCAAAAGCCATCGCCGAGATCAAGAAGCTGATGGTGGAACGACGGGTCTGAGCGCGCTGCAGCGTCGCAGCGGCCGCTCGCCTTCCGCCGACTCCCGGAATCGGTCAGGTGGAAAACGCGCCGGCCGGCATAAGACGGAAGCGGCGATAGGCGACGATTCCCGCCAGCACGCATGCGACCAGAACCACGCCCTGTGCTATGGCGAAGGGCGGCTCGGAACCCGTCGGCGCCAGGACATGCAGCCCCGGCACCTTCAGGAAAAGCTGCACCACCAGCACGAAGAGATTGAGGTAGAGCGAGATCACGGCGGTGACGACGAAAACGCCGCGCCAGCCGTTTGCCATTCTCATGGGATAGCGCGCCAGCAGGCAAAGGGCCACGACGATCGTGCCGATGATGCCGACGCCGATCGCGGGGGTAAAGCCGTTGAACGGAAACAGGAACCCCGTCAGGTTGGTAAGCAACGTCGTCACCAGAAAGACCGCGGTGAGCGCACCGAGCCTTTGCGAACCGATGAGGCCCCAAAGGACGATGACGCCGCTGGCGATGGCCACGAGGCTTATCAGCACGTGAAATGTCTGTAGTGTCGAGACGCCGAAGAACATCGCCCAAAAATCCTCTCAGCCTGCCGATCAGAAAACACCGGATCGCAAAACTGTAAAGAGCGGCCATGACCGATAACGAGCTTCCCACCCTCTATCCCGCCGAGGTCCGCATTCTCGGCTGCCTGATCGAGAAGAAGGAACTGACGCCCGACGTCTATCCGCTGTCGCTCAACGCGGCGGTCGCCGCCGCGAACCAGAAGACCGGCCGCGAGCCGGTGATGGAACTGGACCAGGGCGAAGTGCTGCGCGCGCTGAAGCTGCTGCAGGAGAAGCGGCTGGTGCGGCAGGCTTTTGCCTCACGCGTCGAGCGCTACGAGCATCTGCTCGCCCAGGCCTATTCCCTCACGCAGGGACAGATCGTCATCCTCGGCCTTTTGATGCTGCGCGGGCCGCAGACGGCGCATGAGCTACTGGCGCGCTCGGAGCGCATGGCGCGCTTTTCGTCGATCGACCAGCTGCGGACCGAACTCGACCTGCTGATCGGCAGGAAACCGCCGCTGGTGCAACTCATCGAGCGCGGCCCGGGCCAGCGCGAGGACCGCTATGCGCAACTCTTCGGCGGACCCGTCGAGCAGGCCGCCCCGGCCGACCGCGACAGGCCCTCCAGCACGGCCGACCGGGCCTTGCTGGAAGAACGCGTGGACGAACTGGAGCGCCGTGTCGCCGCGCTCGAAGCAAGGCTCGCGGCCGGCGGAAGGGAGTGACGGCAGGTCGCTGCCGGGCGTACTCGACCAGGCCGGACGGCCGCTGTACCTTGGACGAAAAGCCGGCCACAATCCCGCCAAAACCCTGAAGGACATCGCGGCGGGTCGGCGCCTCCCTGCCATTCCGCGCCGCCGGGGAATTCATGAAGATCAGCCTCTACACCTTCCTGCGCAACGGCGCACGCCTGCGCTACCAGTTCGAGGAGAGTATCCGCTCTGCGTTGCCGCTGGCGGACGAGTACATCATCGCGCTGGGGCCATGCGACGACGACACGCGCGAGCGACTGCTGGCGATCGGCGACCCGAAAATCCGCATCATCGACACGACATGGAACGAGGCGATGCGGGTCGGCGGCTTCGTCTATGGCCAGCAGAAAATGCTGGCGCAGGCCAATTGCAGCGGCGACTGGGCCTTCTATCTCGAGGCCGACGAGGTGCTGCACGAAAAGGATCTGCCGGCGATCCGCGCGGCAATGGAAAAACATCTCGGCGACCAGCGCGTCGAAGCGCTGGTGTTCGACTATTATCACTTCTACGGCTCGCCGGAATGGCTGGCCGTCTCCTCCCACTGGTACAGGCGGGCGCCGCGCATCATTCGCAACACCATCCGCTCGGTTGCCTATGACGGGCTGTTCTTCAACGTGCTGGAGACCAAGCACCGAACACGCTGGCCGCGTGCCGCGCTCGCCAACGCGCACATCTACCACTACGGCCACGTGCGACCGCCGCAGGCGATGGCCGACAAGCGAAGGACCATCTCGCCCTACTGGGAGAAGGCGCAGAAGCCGTTCAAGGGCTATCGCAAGGACCCGGCCGCCCTCGCCCGCTTCACCGGAACGCATCCGGACGTCATGCATGGTTGGTTCGAGAGGAATCCCAGTCCGCCTTTCGTGCCCGAGGACCTGGCCACATATCGACCGACGATGAGGGATCGTCGGTACCGGCTGATGATGAGCGTGGAAAAAATGTTCTCCGTCGACCTGTCCAAAAAGCATTTCAAGCTGGTGCGCTGACAGCCTTCCCGCTGACCTGACTCGACATCGGGACTCGGCGTACCCGGATCGACTACAAAGGGTGGAAATTCGCAGCCGATCGCGGCATTGTGCGGACAAATCAAAAGCATTCTGTAGTTGCGCCCGGATCTCTGCATGCGGCCGCCGGAGCGAAGAAGGTCGATTTGTTGTCGAAGGACGTCTGGACGAGCTATTCGCGCAACTGGCGCAACCTCGGGCCGCCGCAGCGGCCGAGCGAGAGCGACGGCCGCGCGATGATCGACTTCGCCATGCCGGCGCTGCGCAAGCGCGAAGGCAGGGCAGAGGTGGTCGTGCTGGGTGTCACCCCGGAACTCACCACCCTCGGCTGGCCGGGCGTTGCCCGCATCCATGCCGTCGACGAGAGCCTGCCGATGATCCAGTCCGTGTGGCGTGCGCATCCGTCGATCGCCAGCGAGGTTACGCAGGCGCGCTGGCAGGCGATGCCGCTCGGCGACGGTTCCGCCGACGTCGTGGCGGGTGACGGATCGCTGAACTCGCTTGCCGGGCCCGAGGATTACAGCGATGTGCTGCGCGAGGTGGCGCGCGTACTGGCACCGGGCGGAGTGCTCGTGCTGCGCTGCTATACCAGGCCGGAAGACCTGGAGGACCTGGACAGCATCGCCGCCGAAACGCTGGAAGGCCACATCGGCAGCTTTCACGTGCTGCGCTGGCGCATCGCCATGGCCCTGAAGCGCAGCGACATGCGCGTCGCAGTCGCCGAAATACTGGAAGCCTTCACAGGCATGTTTCCCGACCGCGAGAGGCTTTCGGCTGCGACGGGATGGCCGATTTCGGCGATCAACACGATAGAGGCCTATGCCACCAGCAAGGTGCGCTACACCTTTCCGACCCGCAGCGAACTGGCGGCGCTGCTCTCGGAGCAGTTCGACGTGGTTCAGGAGAGGACGGGCGCATATGAACTGGCCGAACGCTGCCCGACGATCTGCTGTCGCCGCCGCTGAATGATCAGGACGGCGCCAGGAAGGCCGCGTCCGGCGGTGCGGCGGTACGTTTCGTCGCGAAGCCACGCGCCATCGACGGCTATCTGTTTGGCCTTCGTCATCCCTGTCTCGAAGTGGTGATTGCGCACACGCAACCCGATACGCACCAATGGCTGAATTCGGCGTTGGCCATCCTCGATGCGGAGCTGGCGCGATCGGCCAGACCTGGATCCGGTTGTCTCGAATCGGCTGCCGCCGCCCGCGCCGGTGCTCGCTGCCATCGTCGATTCTGTTTTGCGGCTCCAAAGAGCTGCCGGCCTGTCCATAGACGAGGTAGGACGCGAGATCGGGCGCGACGCGGCAGGAACAAGCCTCGCGTTGCCCGTGCCAGTGTTCGGGCACCAGGCGATGGCGGCGGGCGTCACCTGGCTCGCCCGGCTGTTCAACCTGTGCGCTGCCGGCATGGATACACGGGACCATTGTGCCGAGTTTCCGCGACGGGTCGATGCGATTGCCGCGGGCGCGCCGGCGACGGCAGCAAATGTACCGCGCTTTGTCGCCGCTGCGCGCCGGCTGGGCATTCCCACCCGCGACATCACCGACCGCATCATCCAGTACGGGAACGGCAGCAGGGCGCGCTGGCTGGAGAGTTCCTTCACCGATCACACAACCCATCTCGGCGCGACGCTGGCGCGTAGCAAATCGGCCTGTGCGCTGGTGCTGCGCAGGGGCGGCCTGCCGACGCCAAGACATCTCGCGGCTGCGGACGAGACCTCAGCGGTGGAGGCGGCGGAGAGGCTCGGCTACCCGGTGGTGGTGAAGCCCGAAAACCTAGATGGCGGCGAAGCCGTGTCGCCTGGGCTGATGACATCGCACGAAGTGCGCAAGGCTTTTGCCGTCGCCTACGCGGCCAGCCCCAAAGTGCTGGTCGAGAAGCACTTCCATGGTCGCGACTACCGGCTGGTCGTGTTCAACTCCGAACTCATCTGGACGATCGAGCGCATACCCGGCGGCGTGACCGGCGATGGAAAAGCGACCGTTGCGGAACTCGTCGCTGTCTACAATCTCGATCCGCGGCGGCAGGGACCGCCCCCGCCGCTGCCGCCACTTGCGCTGGATGACGAGGCCGGCGAGATGCTGGGCCGCGCCGGCCTGTCGCCTGCCAGCATTCCGGCCGACGGAGCCTTCGTGCGCCGCCGGCGCGCCGCCGACGTCGTCACCGGCGGCACGCCGGTAGCGGTCAACGAACAGGTGCATCCGGACAACCGCACGCTTGCCATCCGCGCAGCGGGCCTTCTGGGCCTCGATCTCGCTGGCATCGATCTCCTGATACCGGACATCAGCCGATCCTGGCTGGAGACCGGCGCCGTGATCTGCGAGGTGAACGCTCGCCCCAATCTCGGCCAGACCACCTCCGGCCACCTTTACGGGGAGATCCTGTCCCGACTGGTGGAAGGCGACGGCCGCATCCCGGTGGCGGTCGTCGCGGGTTTGGCGGCGGCCGATAGGGTAGCCGGCGAGATATGCGCTGGCCTGGCCGCCGCCGGGATGAGCGTCGGCTTTGCCAACTCGACCGGCGTCAGCATTGCCGGCCGCCGCGTCAGCCCGGAAACGCTGCCCCTGAGGGCGACATCCGTCCTGGCGCTCGACCGGAAGGTCGATGTCGCGGTCATTCAACTGGACGACACCGGCATCCTCGAGAACGGGCTCGCATTCGACCGCTTCGATGCGCTAGTGCTTGTGGGTGATGACGCGGCGGCGCCAGCGGGATCCCCCGCGTCAGACACCCTCCTGGCATCGCTGCTGCCTGCGCTTCTGCCGATGTGCGAAGGCGTGGTTCTGCAGGTCGCTGGCCGGCTGCCGAATTGCCGGCCCCGGAAAATGCCGCCACCAGGATCGAAGCCGCCGCGCCGGCGTCGGACGTGGCCGCGGCTACGGTTCGTGGCCTGAGGGATGCCGACGCAATGCACCGGTCAGGCAAGCCGTCTGTCTAAATTTAGACGAATTCAGCTGTCGGTGACGATCTTCACCTTGTCGCCGGCCGAGACCGTCGCGCCCGGCCCCAGCGCATTGAGCACTTGGAACAGCTCGAGCTTACGGTCGACGCCGATCATGCGCGCCGCGAGCGAGGCAACCGTGTCGCCAGGCTTGACGGTTACGACACGGATGCGCAGCGGCTTCAGCGCCGCGCGCTCTTGCGGCGTAAGCGTCTTGAAGGAGCCGCTCACCGAGCGTGCCACGGCCTCGATCGACGGATTGCCGACCGGAGCGGCGGTGAGCAGGCGGTAAACCTGCGGTCCGGAGCGGACGACGGCGATGTCGAACTGCCAGCCCTCCGCGCGGGCGCGCGCGATCGCCGCGTCATTGCCATTGATGGTGATGGAGCGGACGCTGGCGTCTTCCAGGCCGGCCACCCAGCCGCTGCGCACATAGTCCGTCAGCGGCATCGCCTTGTCGATCTGCACGCCGTCGAAGCGGATGGCGATGTTGCCAGGGCCGGCCGCGGTCACCGCCGCTGCGGCATTGTCGATGACGAAGCCCGACGGCACCGAAAACGCGATGCCAAGGCCCGGATGCAAAAAGGTGTTGCCGCGCACATAGCCTTCCTCCGGCGTATCTCCGAACATCAGGCCGTCGATGCCGGCGAGATAGGAATCGCGATCGCGGCTGCCGGTACCGGCTGGCCCGAACTGGCGCGCATGGCGCAGCGCGAGGTCGATGCGCTGCGGCGCGTTCGGATGGCTGGCAAGAAAGTCGAGACTGGAATCGCTTGCGCCGTTGACCGCGCGGAAACCGGTATAGGCCGACATCGACTGCAGGAACCGCGCGGCTGCATAGGGATCGAAGCCCTGGCGACCAATGGAGCGGATGCCGATGGCGTCCGCCTCCAGTTCCTGGTTGCGCGAGAACTGCGCCAGCCGGAGCTTGTTGCGGATCAGCGCCACCTTGGCCTGGTCGTTCTCGCCGATGACGTCAGTGACCACCTTCGCTGCAAGTTGCTCCTCCGCCTCCTTCTGCTGCCGTGCGACGCCGTGGTTGGCGGTGACGTGCGCCATCTCATGCGCGATCACCGCGGCGAGTTCGGCCGAATCGTTGGCGAGCGCCAGCAGGCCGCGCGTGACGTAGAGATAGCCGCCGGGCAGCGCGAAGGCGTTGACGTTGGGCGAGTTGAGGATGGTGATGCGGTAGCTCTGTGCGGGCGCGTCAGGGTTCAGCGTCAGCGTGCCGACGACCTTGGCGACCATGCGCTCCAGCTTCGGATCGGGATATTCGCCGCCGTAGGTGGCGAGGATGCGCGGGTGCTGTGCGCGCGCAATCTCGGCGAGGCGATCGTTGCGGGTGACGTTGTCGACCGTGACCGGCCGGTCGGATGGCTGGAAGCCCGATTCGCGGACCTCGGCGCCCATGTCGCCACCGATCAGCGTGCAGCCCGAGAGCAGCAATGCCAGCGCAAAGCCGGTGGCCAGACGCAAATGACCCGCCGCCCTCAACGCAACTCCGACAGTCACCTTCAGTTCGACCGACAGTGGATTTCCCTTCTGGCCAGAATTTCATCCGGCATGGTGCCCGACCATGATGACACCGGCCTGAATTGTCCCCGGCCAAGCAAAACGCAATAGTATCTACTCAGCGCACAAATATGTCGGCTTGCGGGCAAATGCCAGCGCTACGGCCGCAAAGCCTAGCCCACACCGCCTGCGTTTGTGGCGATTTCGCGTCCGGTTCGGCAGCGAACTCAGCCCCGGCCACCCTCGCCCGCATAGCGCCGGAACGCCTCCGGGCCGTCGGGCGAGAAGAAGCGCTCGGCGTCTTCGTCCGCGACGATCGCTCCAGCTTCGAGGAAAACCACTCTCTCCGCGAGCCTGCGCGCGTCCGACGGCTGGTGCGTGACGAGCAGAATGGTCATGCCGCGCTCGGCGTGCAACTCGTCCACGAGCGTCAGCATTTCGCCGCGCAGCGCCGGGCCAAGCGAGGCGAACGGCTCGTCGAGCAGCAGCACCGGGCGGTCGCGCAGCAGTGCTCGGGCGAGCGCCACGCGCTGGCGTTCGCCGCCGGAGAGCTCGCGCGGCAGCCGGCGCTCCATGCCGGCAAGGCCGGTGCGGGCGAGGGCCGCGGCGATGTCGGCGCGATCGGATGCGGTCAGCCGAAGCGCCGGCGAACGGCCGAGCCCGACATTGTCGGCGACGCTGAGGTGAGCGAAGAGGTTGTTTTCCTGGAACACGAAGGATACAGGCCGCGCGGCCGGCGGATCGCGCGTGACGTTCACGCCGCCGATCAGGATGCGGCCGGATACCGGTATTTCGAAGCCGGCTATCAGGTTGAGCAGCGTCGATTTGCCCGAGCCGCTCGACCCCATAAGCGCGGTGATGCGGCCGGCCGCGAAGGCGACGTCGAACCGCATTTTTGTCTCGCCATAGCTGAAGGCTACCTTTTCCAGAGTGATCTCCGCGCCGCTCATGGCGAAGGCTCCCGTCCCAGCCGGTCGGCGAGTGCGACGAGCAGCAGGCAAAGCAGGCCTAGGGCCAGCGCCAACCCGGCCGCGTCGGCGGTGCGGTAGCTGCCCATGCGCGACAGCAGCAGGTAGGGCAGGGTCTGCACCGCATCGCTGCCGAACAGGGCGATCACCCCCAGATCCCCCAGCGAGAGCGCCATTCCAAAGGCAAAGGCCGTTGCGACGGCGCGCCGCAGCACCGGCCAGTCGACGAGCCGCAGCCGCGTCCAGCCGCCCACGCCGAGCGAGGCACAAAGTCGGTCATGGCGCGCGGCCGCTGCGTCGTGCGCCGGACGGATGGCCCGGATCGCGAAGGGCATCGCCATCACGGCATTGACGGTGACGACCATGACTGGCGCAAGAGCGAAGACGTTGTTGGAATTCCGCAGCAGCAGAAACCAGCCGGCGCCGACGACAATCGGGGGAACGACCAGGACGAAGCCGGCGCCGGTGTCGGCCATGCGCTCGAACAGGCCGGCCGGGCTGCCGCGCCGACGCGCGGCGAGCGCATGCCGGGCCGCCGCCAGCGCCCATGCGAGCGCTACAGCGAGTGCCGCAGCGACCAGGGCCAGCGCTATGCTGGTGGCGGTCGCGGCGAGCACGGCCCGCTCCAAGGCCAGGCGCAGCAGATCCGCCTGCAATCCGGCCGCCACGGTCGCCGCCATCGGCCCGGCGACGAAAACGAGCGAAGCGGAAATAAGCAGCAGATCCGCCAGGGTTCCCGCCTGGCCGTCGACAGGCGGACGCCGCCGCGCTACCGAAAGATTGGCGTCGCCGGTCATGTTGGCGCCGAGGCGTGCCAGCAGCGTAACCACGGCGACAGTTAGCGCCACCTGCAGGGCGGTCAGCGCCACGGCTCGCGCGGGATCGAAGTCGAAGCGCAGCGCCTGGTAGATCGCCACCTCCAGCGTGGTGGCACGCGGCCCGCCACCCAGCGTCAACACGATGGTGAAGGAGGTGAGGCAAAGCATGAAGACGAGCCCCGCAACGCCTGGAAGCGCGGCGCGCAGCATCGGCCATTCGATGAAGCGGAAGGTCGAGCGCGCGCCCATGCCGAGTTGCGCCGCCAGCCGCCACTGGTCCGCCGGCACGGTGTCGAGCGCTTCGAGGAAGAGGCGCGCCGCCAGCGGCAGGTTGAAGAAGACATGCGCGACCAGGATGCCGGAAAGACCGTAGATGCCGGGCCAGGCTTCGCCGGTCGCCGCCGCGAAGGCGGGCGCGAGATAGCCGGCGCGGCCGAGCAGCGCCAGAATGCCGAGTGCGGCCACGATCGCCGGCAGCGCCAGTGGCACGGCGAACAGTCCGACGATCAACCGGCGGCCGCGGAAGGCCGGGTGGCGCGACAGCGCGCGGGCGACGAACAGCGCGGGAACGATGGACAGGGCCGTCGAGAGCAACGCCTGCCACAGCGTGAAGCGCGCGACGCGGAAGAGGTAGGGGTCGAACGCGGCCAGCGCGCCCGACCAGTCGCCCGCCGCTTCGAAAACAAGTCCGGCGAACGCGCCGCCGATGAGGATTGCGATGGCGCCCAGCGCGAGCGCGCCGGCGAGAATTCGGAGGTCCGGAGATGCTGCGGGTGCCATGTCGAACTAGGCTCCTGCCGGCGGGCCGTATGTTCGACCGCCGCGCTCCTTCGCACGCCCCTCTGTCCTGCCGACCATCTCTCCCGCAAGGGGGGAGGTTGGCAGCTTGTGCGACGTGCCCGGACAATTACCAACGTGACGGTGATGGCGATTGGCGAAAACCCTCGCGGCGGCAAATCTCCCCCCTTGCGGGGGAGATGTCCGGCAGGACAGAGGGGGGTGCCCAAGCGCCTTCATCGCACGGTCCGGCAGAGCCTTCGTTCTTCAATCGCCGCGCTACCTGCTCATCACCGAGAGCCACTCGTCGACCCATTCCTTGCGATGGGCGGCGACTTCCTCCGGCGAGAAGATCAACGTCTTTGCCGGCTTCACCAGCCGGCTAAACGCTTCGTCGAGGGGTTTGTTGGTCAGACCGGCGGGGAACATCCAGTTGGTCTCGGGGATGACATCCTGGAATGCCGGACCGGTCATGAACTCCAGGAACTGCCTTGCAAGCGGGTTCGCCGCGCCCCTGGTGGTGATGCCCGCCACCTCGATCTGCAGGTAGTGGCCCTCCTCGAAGGCGGCCGCCTGGTACTTTTCCACGTCCTCGGCGATCATGTGGTAGGCCGGCGAGGTGGTGTAGGACAGGACCATCGGCGCCTCGCCGTTGGTGAACAGGCCGTAGGCCTCGCTCCAGCCGGGCGTCACCGTCAGCACGCGCTGCGACAGCTTCTTCCACGCCTCCGCCGCCTGGTCGCCATAGACCGACTTCACCCACAGCAGCAGCCCGAGACCCGGTGTCGAGGTGCGCGGATCCTCGATGACGATCTTCTGGGCCGCGTCGCCGTCGACCAGTTCCTTCAGGCTTTTCGGCGGGATCGCCATCTGCTCGGTGTTGTAGACGAAGGCGAAATAGCCGTAGTCGTAGGGAACGAAGGTGTCGTCCTTCCACCCACCAGGAACCTCGACGGTTCCAAGCTCGATGCCGTGCACGGCGAACAGGCCGGTTGCCTTGGCCTCGGCGGTCAGGTTGGTGTCGAGGCCGAGCACGATGTCGGCCCTGGTGGCCGCACCCTCCAGCCTGACCCGGTTGAGCAGGGCGACACCGTCCGCCACCGAGACGAATTCGAGATCGCACCCGCATTGGGTCTCGAAGGCCTTTTGCACCTGCGGGCCGGGACCCCATTCGGCGGTGAAGCTTTCGTAGGTGTAGATCGTAAGTTTTTTCTCCTCAGCGACCGCGGGTGCGGCGGCCAGGAGCAAAGCGGGAATCAGTAGTGAAAAAATGCGCATCGGCGCCTCCTATGCCAAAGATTGCAGGGAAAAAGGCGCCGAGTGACCGAAGCGTCTAATCCCTCCGCCGGTATGAGCCGGATCAGGTTCAGCGGGTTGGCTGTCGCCTCTCAGCCGGTCCGAGCAAGAAAATGCGCGGCCGACACCCCGTTAGAGCGCTTCGAGACATAGAGCCGGCGAAAGCCGCCGGCAAGCGCCTTCTGTGCATGGCAGGCCTGCCGCTTCCTTCGGCCTGCGCCGCCTGATAGAGGGCGTCGCCATGAGCCAGTTCACCATCCTGCTTGGCGGCGACGTCGCGCCGACCCCGGATCTCGCGCGCCAGGTCGCGGGCACGCGCGTGATCGCCGCCGACGGCGGCATGCGGCATGCGGCGACGCTCGGGCTGCTGCCGGAACTGTGGGTGGGCGACTTCGATTCCGAACCGCGCGTCCTGCCGGCGCGGCTTTCGGCGGTCACCCGGCTGGTGTTTCCGCCGGAAAAGGACCGCACCGACGGCGAGCTCGCCGTCGCCGAGGCGCTTTCCCGCGGCGCGACCGCGTTGACCCTGGTGGGCGCCTTCGGCGGGCCGCGCGCCGACCACGCCTTCCTGCATCTGACGATGGCGCTGCGGCTTGCCGAGCGCGGCGTGCCGGCCCTGCTCACCAGCGGCGACCAGGAAGGCGTGCCGCTGCTTCCCGGTCGCGTCGAATTCGACTATGCCGGCGGCACCGTGTTCAGCATCCTCGCCTTCTCCCACCTGTCCGCGCTCACCCTCACCGGCGCCAAATGGCCGCTCGACGCCGTCGAGGTGCCGTTCGGCTCGTCGCTGACGCTGTCGAACGAGGTCGCGGATCGTCTCGGCGTCAGCCTCGGCAGCGGGCGCGCCATGCTGCTTGCCCATCCGTTCGGCGAGGCACGCTGAGGATGGCGCCCCCGCTGCTCAAGCTGGAAGACATCCGGCTTTCCTTCGGCGGCACGCCGCTGCTCAATGGCGCCGCGCTGTCGGTCACGGCAGGCGAGCGCATCGCGCTGGTCGGCCGCAATGGCTCTGGTAAATCGACGCTGCTGAAGATCGCTGCCGGGCTGGTCGAGCCGCAGGACGGCGACGTGTTCCGCCACCCCGCCGCGACCGTGCGCTACCTGCCACAGGAGCCGGACATGGACGGCTATGCCAGCGTGCGCGCCTATGTCGAGGCCGGCCTCGGTCCGGCCGACGACCCGCACCGCGCGACCTACCTGATGGAGCATCTCGGGCTGTCGGGCGAGGAGAAGCCGGCGGAGCTTTCCGGCGGCGAGGCGCGCCGCGCAGCGCTCGCGCGCGTGATGGCGCCGGAACCCGACATCCTGCTGCTCGACGAGCCGACCAATCACCTCGACCTCGCCGTCATCGAATGGCTGGAGGACGAGTTGCAGCGGACTTCGTCCGCAGTCGTTCTGATCTCGCACGACCGCCGCTTCCTGGAGCGGGTTTCGCGCGCCACCGTCTGGCTGGACCGCGGCCAGACCCGGCGCCTGGACAGGGGTTTTGGGCATTTCGAGGCCTGGCGCGACCAGGTGCTGGAAGAGGAAGAGCGCGACCAGCAAAAACTCGGCCGCGCCATCGTGCGGGAAGAGCACTGGCTGCGCTACGGCGTGACCGCGCGGCGCAAGCGCAACATGCGCCGGCTCGGCGAACTGCAGGCGATGCGCCAGCGCCACCGCAGCCATCGCGGACCCGAGGGGGTGGCGACGCTCGCGGCCAGCGAGGCGGCCGAATCCGGCAAGCTGGTGATCGAGGCGAAGAACGTCGACAAGGCCTATGGCGATCTCGTCGTGGTGAAAGGCTTTTCGACGCGCATTCAGCGCGGCGACCGCGTCGGCCTCGTCGGCCCGAACGGCGTCGGCAAGACGACGCTGCTGAAGCTGCTCACCGGCGAGCTTGCGCCCGATAGCGGCACCGTGCGGCTCGGCACCAATCTGGAGATCGCCGCCCTCGACCAGAAGCGCGTGCTCGACCCTGACGAAACGCTTGCGCATTTCCTGACCGACGGGCGCGGCGAGACGGTGGTGGTCAACGGCGAGGAGCGCCACGTCGTCTCCTACATGAAGGACTTTTTGTTCAAGCCGGAGCAGGCGCGCACGCCGGTGCGCGAGCTTTCCGGTGGTGAGCGGGCGCGGCTGATGCTGGCGCGCGTGCTGTCGCGGCCGGCGAACCTTCTGGTGCTCGACGAGCCGACCAACGACCTCGACATGGAGACGCTGGATCTGCTGCAGGAACTGGTCGCGGGCTTCGCGGGCACCGTAATGCTGGTCAGCCACGATCGCGATTTCCTCGACCGAACGGTGACCAGCGTGATCGCGCCGGACGGCGGCGGGCGCTGGATCGAATATGCCGGCGGCTATTCCGACATGCTCGGCCAGCGCGGCGGCAAGGTCCTGGACGAGCGCAAGACGCGCGCAAGGGTGGCCCAGGCCGCATCCACTATGGCGTCGGCATCCGGCGCGCCCGCCGCCGCAGCGAAGGCGCCGTCGAAAAAGCTCTCCTACAAGCAGAAATTCGCGTTGGAGACGCTGCCTCAGAAAATCGCCGAGGCAGAGAAGGCCATCGCAATACTGGAGGCCAAACTCGCCGACCCCGCCGTGTTTTCGCGCGATCCCGCTACCTTCAACCGCACCGCCGCCGAACTCGAAAAGGCGCGGACGCAGGTCGCCGCCATGGAGGAGGAGTGGCTGGAACTCGAAATGCTGCGCGAGGAGATGGAAGGGTAGCGCCGCCCGCCGCGCGTCAGCCCGCCTTTTCGGCCGCCAGCTTTTGCACCAGCGCTTCCATGCGGTGCGCAAGCCCCGACAGCGCACCGGTCAGCGCGGCGTCGTTCTTGTCGGCCTTGAGCAGGGCGTCGTCGCGGGTCTTGCGCAGCGTCTGGACCTCGCTCTCCATGCCCTTCACGCGCTTCTGCAGTTCGGTCAGTTCGTCCATCACCATGATGCCGGCCATCACGGTGAGGCGCTGGTCGCCGATCTCGCCGAACGAATCCTTGAGATGGGTCACGTAGCGGTCGAACCGCTGGGCGAGGTCGATGAGGTGCTCCTCCTGGCCCTCGTCGCAGGCCATCCGGTACTGCTTCCCGTCGATCGAAACTGTGACCTGGGCCATGATCGCCTACCTGTCCAGCACGGCGCGGATGGTTTCCATCGCCGTCACCAGCCGCCGCGACACCTCCTTGTTGGCGTCCTCCAGCCGCTCGCCGCGCGCCTCGGAATTGTCGAGTTCCTGCGCCAGCCGGGCGCGGTCGGCGTTCATGCGCTGCACTTCGGCCTCGGCCTCGGCATAGTCCTGCTCGCGCTCGATGCGCGCCGCGACGGACTGCTCCAGCGCCTCGATCGCTCGGCCGAGGCGGGCGATGACTTCCTTGAGTGTGGCTTCACCGCTCATGGCTGCCGACCAAATCTTGCGTCGCCCCAATCCACTTCGCACACGAATCGTGCGATCGCAGAACGCATTAGGGCCGAAACATTAGGCGGCAGGTGAAGGCGGCGTCAACCGACGTGCGGCAGTCTCGGGGCACTGTCCCCCGGATACGCATGTTGCGCCTCGGCGGCCAAGCGCGGCGGATCGGGCGGCGGCGACGTACGTAGCCACTCCGTACGCCCCCGAATTTGTTGACAGCAAAGCGGCTGCTGCTATGTGTCGCGAGGCCCTGGCCGGGGCGCTTCTTTCCCCCCAAAAACCTGCGTACGGAGGAACCATGGCTTCGCGTGAAAAGCATGACAGGATGGCCAATGCCATCCGCTTCCTCTCCGCCGATGCGGTGGAAAAGGCAAACTCCGGCCATCCCGGCCTGCCCATGGGCGCGGCCGACATCGCGACCGTGCTGTTCACGCGCTTCCTGAAATACGATCCGAAGAACCCGCACTGGCCCGATCGCGACCGCTTCATCCTGTCGGCCGGCCACGGCTCGATGCTGCTCTATTCGCTGCTTTACCTCACCGGCTACGAGGACATGACCCTCGACCAGCTGAAGAATTTCCGCCAGCTCGGCTCGCGCACCGCGGGCCATCCCGAATACGGCCACGCCAGCGGCATCGAGACGACCACCGGCCCGCTCGGCCAGGGCCTCGGCAATTCGGTCGGCTTCGCGCTCGCCGAGCGCATCATGAACGCCAAGTTCGGCGACGCGCTGGTCGACCACCACACCTACGTGCTGGCCGGCGACGGCTGCCTGATGGAGGGCATCAGCCAGGAGGCGCTGTCGCTCGCAGGCCACCTGCGCCTCAACAAGCTCATCGTCATCTGGGACCACAACTCGATCTCGATCGACGGCCCGGTGTCGCTCGCTGACTCCACCGACCAGAGCGCCCGCTTTGCGGCGTCCGGCTGGAACACGATCAGCATCGACGGTCATGATCCGGACGCCATCGCCACCGCGCTGGAAACGGCCCGCCGCTCCGACAAGCCGACGCTGATCGCCGCCAGGACCACGATCGGCTTCGGCGCCCCGACCAAGGCCGGCACCAACAAAGTGCACGGCTCGCCGCTCGGCGCCGAGGAACTGGCCGGCGTGCGCAAGGCGCTGAACTGGAGCTACCCGCCGTTCGAGATTCCCGCGGACATCCTCGATGCATGGCGCCTCGCGGGCGTCGACGCCGCCAAGCCCCGCGCCGATTGGCAGAAGCGGCTCGCTTCCGCCGATACCGGGCTGCGCGCCGAGTTCGAGCGCCGCATGCGCGGCGACCTGCCGGGGGGCTTCGAGAGCGCCGTCGCCGAGTACAAGAAGAAGCTCGTCGCCGACAAGCCGAAGGTCGCCACCCGCAAGTCGTCGGAAATGGCGCTGGAAATCATCAACGGCGTGGTGCCCGAGACGATCGGCGGCTCGGCCGACCTCACCGGCTCGAACAACACCAAGACCAGCCAGACCAAGAACATCTCGGCCGGCAATTACGGCGAGCGCTACGTGCACTACGGCATCCGCGAGCATGGCATGGCCGCGGCCATTAACGGCCTGACGCTGCACGGCGGCGTCATTGCCTATGGCGGCACGTTCCTGTGCTTCTCCGACTATGCCCGGCCGGCGATGCGGCTGGCGTCCCTGATGGGCATCCGCTCGATCTTCGTGATGACGCACGATTCGATCGGCCTCGGCGAAGATGGTCCGACGCACCAGCCGGTGGAGCAGCTCGCAGCACTTCGCGCCATCCCCAACCACTATGTGTTCCGGCCGGCCGACGCAGTCGAGACGCTGGAATGCTGGCAGGTGGCGCTGGAGACCCGCAGCACGCCCTCGACGCTTGCCCTGACGCGCCAGAACCTGCCTGCGGTGCGCACCGAGTTCACGGCGGAGAACCTTTCCGCCTGCGGTGCCTACGAACTCGCAGCCGCCGACGGCGATGCCGCGGTGACCATCTTCGCTTCCGGCTCGGAGGTTGAGATCGCGCTCGCGGCGCGCACCGCACTGCAGGCGCACGGCCACCCGACCCGCGTGGTCTCGGTGCCCTGCTTCGAATTGTTCGACAAGCAGGACGAGGATTATCGCAACGCCGTCATCGGCGTCGCGCCGGTCAAGGTGGCGATCGAGGCGGCGATCCGCGAAGGCTGGGACCATTTCATCGGCACCGACGGCATCTTCATCGGCATGAAGGGTTTTGGGGCCAGCGCGCCGATCGAAAAGCTCTATCCGCATTTCGGCATCACCGCCGAGGCGACGGTGGCCGCGGTGGAGAAGCGTCTGCACGGAAAATAGCGTTCGCGGCATAGCGACGCGCGACTCCTGCACGGCCTGGCGGCGATCCGCGCCAGGTCGCCTGTATGCAGTTGCTAATCGATTTAAATTCTTCTTCCGGGCCGCTGGATTCTTTGCGCCATCGCGGCTATGAAGCGGCGACCCAAAAACCCACCCGCGCCGCAGGAGAGTGACATGACCGTCAGAGTCGCCATCAACGGATTTGGCCGCATCGGCCGCAACATCGTGCGCGCCATCTACGAATCCGGCCGCAAGGACATCGACGTGGTGGCCGTCAACGACCTCGGCCCGGTCGAGACCAACGCCCACCTGCTGCGCTTCGACAGCGTGCACGGCAAGTTCCCGCACGAGGTCAAGGTCGAGGGCGACACGATCGGCGTCGGCTCCGAAAAGTTCAAGGTGCTGGCGGTGAAGGACCCGTCGCAGCTGCCCTGGAAGGATCTCGGCGTCGACATCGCCCTGGAGTGCACCGGCATCTTCACCGCCCGCGACAAGGCCGCGGCACACCTTGCCGCCGGCGCCAAGCGCGTCATCGTCTCGGCGCCTTCGGACGGCGCCGACTTCACCGTGGTCTACGGCGTCAACCACGACAAGCTTTCGAAGGACCACGTGGTCATCTCGAACGCGTCCTGCACCACCAACTGCCTGGCGCCGCTGGCCGCCGTGCTGCACGAGGCGGTCGGCATCGAAAAGGGCATGATGACGACCATCCACTCCTACACCGGCGACCAGCCGACGCTGGACACCATGCACAAGGACCTCTACCGCGCCCGCGCCGCGGCGCTGTCGCAGATCCCGACCTCCACGGGTGCGGCGAAGGCTATCGGCCTGGTCATTCCGGAACTCAAGGGCAAGCTCGACGGCATCTCGATCCGCGTGCCGACGCCGAACGTCTCGGTCGTCGACTTCAAGTTCATCGCCCGGAAGAACACGACCGCGCAGGAGATCAACGACGCGGTGATCGCCGCTTCCAAGGGCAAGCTCAAGGGCGTGCTCGCCGTCACCGCGCATCCGAACGTGTCGATCGACTTCAACCACGACCCGCATTCGTCCACGCTGGCGCTTGACCAGACCAAGGTGATGGACGGCAATTTCGTCTCCGTGCTGTCCTGGTACGACAATGAATGGGGTTTTTCGAACCGCATGGCCGACACTGCGGTGGCCTTCGGCAAGCTCATCGCCTGAAGCGCCTGCCGACAAGCTTGCGAACGCCCGGCACCCGCCGGGCGTTTTGCATTTCTGAACCGCCGCATTTGCGCCGCGTCCCGTCTGGACGACACCGCCCCGGTCCGCCGTGTGGACCGACCCTCCCCTTGAGGGAGAAACAGGCAGCCCAAAAATGCCGGCAAACTTGCCTTCCCGCCTTGTCTTTGCCTCACTCTGCGGTAACGGGCGTAGAGGCAACAGAATGCGGGGCGAATGGACCAGTCGATCTACCTCGTCACGTTGATCGCAACGGCGCTGGTGCTGGCGGCAGCGTTCTCGAGCCTGATCGCGTTCCGCTTCGGCGCTCCGCTGCTCCTGCTCTTCCTGGCTATCGGCCTCGCCACCGGCGAGGACGGGCTTGGCATCGACTTCGACAATGCCGGTCTGGCCTATTTTGCAGGTTCGCTGGCGCTGGCCGTCATCCTGTTCGATTCGGGCTTCGGCACGCCCTTGGCCGCACTCAGGCAGGCGGCGGCACCGGCGATCACGCTTGCCACCCTCGGCGTGGTCATGACCGCCGGCCTCTTCGGCGTGGCCGCCCATTACACCGTCGATCTCGGCTGGCTGGAATCCTTCGCGCTCGGGGCGGCGGTGGCCTCTACGGACGCCGCGGCGGTATTCTTCCTGCTACGCGCCGGAAATCTCCTGATTCGTGAACGCGTGCGCTCGGTGCTGGAAATCGAGTCCGGCACCAACGATCCGATCGCCATCTTCCTCACCATCGCGTTGGTGGAAGCAGTCGCCAAGGGCGGCCATGCCGACGCCGAGGGCCTCACGCTCCATGTCGCGGTCGGCTTCCTTGCCCATATGGGATTCGGCGCGGTGGCCGGCATTGCCGGCGGCTACGCCATGGTTCGGCTGATCGAGCGCCTGCACCTCGATCAGGGCCTGCTGCCCATCTTCGTGCTGACACTGTCGCTGATGGTGTTCGCCGGTGCCGGCGCAATCGGCGGCTCGGGCTTCCTCGCGGTCTATCTCGCGGGGCTCGTCGTCGGCAACTCCAACATCCGCTCGATGGCGGCGGTGAAACGCTTCCAGGACGGCATGTCGTGGCTGGCGCAGATCATCATGTTCCTGATCCTTGGCCTGTTCGCGACACCCTCGCAGTTCCTCTCCATCCTGGTACCGGCGGTCGGGCTCGGCCTGTTTCTCGTCTTTGTCGCCCGCCCGATCGCGGTGTGGCTATGCCTGGCGCCCTACCGGTTCAGCCGCCAGGAGACCGCCTTCGTGTCCTGGGTCGGCCTGCGCGGCGCGGTTTCGATCCTGCTGGCAATCACCCCGCTGCTCGCCGGGCTCGAGCAGGGGCGCACCATCTTCAACCTCGCCTTCATCATCGTGCTGGTGTCGCTGCTGGTGCAGGGCTGGACGATCGGTCCGCTGGCACGCCGGCTCGGCCTGATCGTGCCGGCGCGCATCGGGCCGCTGGAAAAGGTGGAACTGGAACTGCCCGGCTCTGCCCACCACGAACTGCTTGCCTATACGGTGGTGGCCGGCAGCCCGGTGACGCGCGGCGAGCGCATCCCGCGCTGGGCGCGGCCCTCGCTTGTGGTGCGCGACGGACGATCCATGAAGTATCAGGATGTCGGCCGCCTCGTCGCCGGCGACCATGTCTACATCTTCGTTTCCGACCGCTATCCGCGGCTGCTCGACCGGCTGTTTGCCAGCCGCAGCGCCGTCGATCCGGAAGATGCGGATTTCTTCGGCGCCTTCGCCGTCGATCCGTCGCGGCCGGTGGCCGAACTGGAGACGGCCTATGGCGTCGGGCTCGGCGAGGCAGCCGGGAAGCTGACAATCGGCGCGCTGATGACGGCGCGACTCGGCCGCCCCGAATATGCCGACCGCGTGACGCTCGGCCCGGTCGAGCTCATCGTGCGCGATGTGGACGAGGCCGGGAAGATAACCGCCGTTGGCCTGTCCTTCGAGCCGACCGCGCCACAGACCCGGGTGCCGGTCTTCCTCAGCCCGGGAGAGATCCGCGACCAGGTGGCGGCGCTGTTCGGCCGGCTGCGCGGCAGGCCGCCACCCGTGGATGCTGCCGCCGAGCCGAAGCCGACGCCGGAATCCGAGCCCGGCGCCGCGGCGGCCCCCTGATTTCGCTCGTTCGCCTTGACTTGGGCAAAAGCTTCCGTTAGGCACCCGCATCCGGCGTGGACCAGAATCCGCGCCGATTGTTTTTGAGAATAAACCCGACTGACAAAAAGACGGCCGCTTCGCTGAAGGGCGAGGCATCAAGGCCGACCGAACAGCGAAAGGCAAAAAATGTTCGCAGTCATCAAAACCGGCGGCAAGCAGTACCGCGTCGCCGCCAACGACGTGCTCAAGATCGAGAAGGTCGAGGGTAATGTCGGAGACATCATCGAGATCGGCCACGTGCTGGCCCATGGCGAAGGCGACGACGTGACCATTGGCGCGCCCTTCGTGTCCGGCGCTTCCGTTGCAGCGGAAGTGGTCGAGCAGGGCAAGAACCGCACCGTCATCGCCTTCAAGAAGCGCCGGCGCCAGAATTCGCGTCGCAAGATCGGCCATCGCCAGCTGCTGACCACCGTGCGGATCTCCGAGATCCTGGTCGGCGGCGCCAAGCCCTCGAAGAAGGCCGAGGCCAAGCCCGTCGCCGCAAAGGCCGAGGCAGCTCCGGCCGCCTCTGTTGCCGGCGCGACCGACGACATCACGCTGATCGGCGGCGTGGGTGCTGCGCTGAAGAAGAAGCTCGAGGCGGCGGGCATCACCTCGCTCGCGCAGATCGCGGCCCTCTCGGCTGACGAGATTTCCCGCCTCGACACCGACCTCAAGCTCGGCGGCCGCATCGAGCGCGACGAGTGGGTCGAGCAGGCCAAGGAACTTTTGGCGGGCAAGCCGCCGCGCGCCAAGGTCGACCAGGCCAAGGCTGACCAGGAATAAGACGCGAAGGACCAGGAGTAGTACAATGGCACACAAGAAAGCAGGCGGCTCCTCGCGTAACGGCCGCGACTCGCATTCCAAGCGGCTCGGCGTGAAGAAGTTCGGCGGCGAAGCCGTTCTCGCCGGCAACATCATCGTTCGCCAGCGCGGTACCAAGTGGCATCCGGGCACCAATGTCGGCATTGGCACCGACCACACGCTGTTTGCGACTTCCGCCGGAACCGTGTCGTTCCGGACGAAAGCCAACGGTCGCGCCTACGTATCCGTCAACCCGGTGGTTGACGCAGCGGAGTAGCCGGTTCCGTACCCAAACACCGGCGCCCATCTCGGGAGCCGGTGTCCGGCCAAGGCCGGAAAAGGATCAGGAGAGATGGGTTCCATCTCTCCTTTTCGTTTTTCCGGAGGACGTATCATGGTTGCCGAGTGGGACGACGCGGAAGCGTCCGGCAAGTCGATAGACTGCCCGATCCTGGTCACCGAGCGGCTGGTGATGCGCCCGCCGCACGACGACGACCTGCCCGACCTGGTGGCGCTCGCCGCCAGCCGGCGGGTGGCCGAGATGCTGGCCCGCATGCCGCACCCCTATGGCGAGGCGGAGGGGCGCGCCTTCCTGGAGCATTCGCGCAACAAGGATGGCGACGAGATCGTCTACGCGCTGACGCTCGCCGAGACCGGAGCCTTCATCGGCTGCGCCGGGCTGCACCGGACCGAGCGCGGGCTGGAACTCGGCTACTGGATCGGCGAGCCTTACTGGAAGCAGGGTTTTGCGACGGAGGCCGCGCACGCCCTCGTGGACCTCGCCTTCCGCGCGACCGACGCGAACGTGCTGCACGTCTCCTGCCGGGTGGTCAATCCGGCTTCGCGGCGGGTGATCCAGAAGTGCGGCTTCCAGTATGCCGGGCAGGGCATGCTGAACTCGCTGGCGGCCGGCAAGGTGGCGGTGGAGCGCTACCGGCTCGACCGCAAGACCTGGATCAGCCTGCGCACCTGGGCCCACAATTGATGGCGCGGCCCTTGCAATCCGCCACGCGCCCGCATGCGTATTGAAGCCATACACCCGCCGTCGGAGACCTGAAATGCGCTACGTCCGTGCCATTGCCTTTGCCATTGCCGCCTTGCTGCCGGCGGCCGCTGCGACGCCGGCATCCGCCGACTTCCTGCTTGAGAAGTACTTTGCCGGCCGCACCGTCGCCGACGGCCGCTTCTCGGCGATCACCGGCCTGCGCCGCGACTTCAAGGTCGTCCTGAACGGCCGGTGGAACGGCAGCACCCTGACGCTGGTCGAGGACTTCGTCTACGCGGATGGCGAACGCGACCGCAAGACGTGGCGTTTCACCAAGACCGGGCCGAACACCTACAAGGGCACGCGCGAGGACGTGGTCGGCGAAACGCTGGTGACCGTTAAGGGTGACACGGCACGCTTTAGCTATCAGGTCTATCTGGACCCCGAAAACCGCAAGAACCTCGTGCGTTTTTATGACACGATGACATTGCACGACGACGGCACCGTGCAGAACAAGGCGCTGGTGACGAAGTTCGGCCTGCCGGTCGGCACCACGCGGGTGGACTTCCGTCGCCATTGAACGGCCGCCACAGGCCAGGAAAATCGATTACGCTTTTCGGATTGATGCTGTAGAGCAGGCGCGAAACCGGCTGGAACGCCCAAGAATCCGATGAAGTTTCTCGACCAGGCCAAAGTCTTTATCCGCTCCGGCGACGGCGGCGCCGGTTCGGTGTCGTTCCGGCGCGAGAAGTTCATTGAGTTCGGCGGCCCGGACGGCGGCGACGGCGGCCGCGGCGGTGACGTCTGGGTGGAGGCGGTCAACGGGCTGAACACGCTGATCGACTATCGCTACCAGCAGCACTACCGGGCCAAGACCGGCGTCCACGGCATGGGCCGCAACCGCACCGGCGCCAAGGGCGCCGACGTGACGCTGAAGGTGCCGGCGGGCACCCAGGTCTACGCCGAGGACAACGAAACGCTGATCTGCGACCTCACCGAGGTCGGCCAGCGCTTCCGGCTGGCCGAGGGCGGCAATGGCGGTTTCGGCAACCAGCATTTCAAGACCTCCACCAACCAGGCGCCGCGGCGCGCCAATCCCGGCCTGCCGGGTGAGGAACTGACCATCTGGCTGCGGCTGAAGCTGATCGCCGACGCGGGGCTCGTCGGTCTGCCCAATGCCGGCAAGTCGACATTCCTCGCCGCCGTTACCGCAGCGCGGCCAAAGATCGCCGACTACCCGTTCACGACGCTCTATCCCGGCCTCGGCGTCGCCCGCGTCGACGCGCGCGAATTCGTGCTGGCCGACATCCCCGGGCTGATCGAGGGCGCGCATGAGGGCGTCGGCATCGGCGACCGCTTCCTGGGGCATGTCGAGCGCACGCGCGTGCTGCTGCACCTCGTCTCCGCGCAGGAAGAAAGCGCCGGCAAGGCCTACAAGACGGTCAGGCGCGAGTTGAAGGCCTATGGCCACGGCCTGTCCGAGAAGCCGGAGGTGCTGGCGCTTTCCCAGGTCGACACGCTGGACGCGGACGCGCGCAAGAAGAAGGTCGCCTCGCTGAAGCGCGCCGCCGGCCGCGCGCCGCTGTTGGTGTCGGCGGTGTCGGGCGAAGGCGTGGAGGCCGTGCTGCGCGCGCTGATGGCGGTGATCGGCGAGGAGCGCCTGCGCGAGGCTAAGCCGGCGGAACCGGCGTCGAAATGGCAGCCGCTTTCGGACTGATTGGGCTGGAAATTCCAATGCCGGCGTTCCTGCGCACCCCCCTCTGGCCTGCCGGCCATCTCCCCCGCAAGGGGGGAGATTGGCTGTCATGGCCGCTTTCGCCAATCGCCTGCGCTGAAGGAATGGCGGCAAGGCCAAAACTGCCAATCTCCCCCCTTGCGGGGGAGATGGCCGGCAGGCCAGAGGGGGGTGCGAAGGGGCGCGACCTGGCATATGTCGGGGCCATTCGCATACCCGGATTGCCCGCATGAGCCTTTCCCTCAAAACCTATCGCCGCATCACCGTAAAGATCGGGTCGGCGCTGCTGGTCGACCGCGCGAGCGGCCTGAAGCGGCAGTGGCTGTCGTCGCTGGTCGACGATATCGCCGCGCTCGCCGGCGGCGGGGCCGAGATGCTGATCGTGTCGTCGGGCGCGATCGCACTTGGCCGCACGATCCTCGGCCTCGGCAAGCGGGCGCTGAAGCTGGAGGAAAGCCAGGCGGCGGCGGCCGTCGGCCAGATCGAACTGGCGCGCGCCTGGTCGGACGAGCTTGGCCGCACCGGGCTGAAGTCCGGCCAGATCCTGCTGACGCTGGGCGATACCGAGGAGCGCCGCCGCTTCCTCAACGCGCGCGCCACCATCTCGACGCTGCTGAAGATGGAGGCGGTGCCTATCATCAACGAGAACGACACGGTCGCCACCTCGGAAATTCGCTACGGCGACAACGACCGGCTGGCGGCGCGGGTCGCCACCATGATGGGCGGCGACCTTCTGGTGCTGCTCTCCGACATAGACGGGCTCTACACCGCGCCGCCCCACCAGAGCCCGGACGCGAGGTTCATCCCGGTGGTCGACCGGATAACGCCGGGCATCGAGGCGATGGCGGGCGCGGCCGCCTCCGAACTGTCGCGCGGCGGCATGCGAACGAAACTCGACGCCGGCAAGATCGCCACCACGGCGGGCACCGCGATGATCATCACCTCGGGCGCGCGGATGAGCCCCCTGTCGGCGATCGAGCGCGGCGAGCGCGCCACCTTCTTCAGGCCGAGCGACCACCCGGTGCGCGGCTACAAGAGCTGGATCGCCGGCCAGCTGGAACCGGCCGGCCGGCTGACGGTGGACGCCGGCGCGGTCGGCGCGCTGATGGCCGGCAAATCGCTGCTGCCGGCCGGCGTCCGTCTGGTCAGCGGCAATTTTTCCCGCGGCGACACGGTGGCGGTGCTGTCGCCGGACGGCCGCGAGATCGCCCGCGGGCTGGTCGCCTACGACGCCGCCGATGCCGTCAGGATTGCCGGCCTGAAGACGGCAGAGATCGAGGCGGTTCTCGGCTACGCGGCACGTTCCGCCATGGTGCATCGCGACGACCTGGTGGTCAGCCAGGTCACGAGATAGGCAAAGAGGCCGACTTGACGGCGCAGCCTGGCATCGGCGCCCGCGCGTGTCGATTGCCGCTGTGCCTGGAGCGGTGTAAAGCCTGCCGGAACGAGTGAGACAGCCATGAACGTTCATAGCAGCCCCGCGCAAGACACCATTGCCCTGATGGCCGACATCGGCCGCCGCGCCCGGGCCGCCGCGCGACCGCTCGCCATCGCGACGGCCGAGCGCAAGCACGCAGCGCTGGTGGCGATGGCGCAGGCGATCCAGCGCGACCAGCAGAAGATCCTCGACGCCAACGCCATCGACATGGCGAATGGCGAGGAGGCCGGCCTGACCTCGGCGGCGATGGACCGGTTGAAGCTGACTCCGGCCCGCATCCGCGGCATGGCGGATGCGCTGCGCGAAATCGCCGAACTGCGCGACCCGGTCGGCGATGTGATTGCCGAGTGGGACCGGCCGAACGGCCTGCACATCGAGCGCGTGCGCACGCCGCTCGGCGTCATCGGGGTGATCTACGAGAGCCGGCCCAACGTGACGGCGGACGCCGGCGCGCTCTGCCTCAAGGCGGGCAACCCGGTGATCCTGCGCGGCGGCTCGGACTCGCTCAATTCTTCCGCGGCGATCCACGCCTGCCTGGCCGAAGGGCTGCAGAAAGTCGGGCTGCCCACCGACGCCATCCAGTTGGTGCCGACGACCGACCGGGCCGCTGTCGGTGAGATGCTGAAGGGGCTCGGCGGCAACCTCGACGTGATCGTGCCGCGCGGCGGAAAAAGCCTGGTGGCGCGCGTTCAAAACGAGGCGCGGGTGCCAGTCTTCGCCCATCTCGAAGGGCTGTGCCACATCTATGTCGACCGCTCTGCGAAGCTCGACATGGCGGTTGCCGTGACGGTGAACGCCAAGATGCGGCGCACCGGCATCTGCGGCTCGGCCGAGACTCTTTTGGTCGACCGCGCGGTGGCCTCGACGCATCTGGTGCCGATCCTCGAAGCGCTGGCGAAGGCGGGCTGCGAGATCCGTGCTTCGGAGGAGGTTCGGGCGCATTATCCGGCCGCGAAAGCTGCGACCGACGAGGATTGGGTGACCGAATATCTCGACGCCATCATTTCGGTGAAGCTCGTGGACGGTGTCGCCGGTGCGATCGAGCACATCGAGACGCATTCGTCCCATCATACCGAGGCGATCATCGCCGAGGACGGGAAGGCCGTTGAACGCTTCTTCGCCGAGATCGATTCCGCGATCCTGCTGCATAACGCCTCGACGCAGTTCGCCGACGGCGGCGAGTTCGGGCTGGGCGGCGAGATCGGAATTGCCACCGGCAAGATGCATGCGCGCGGGCCGGTCGGCGTCGAGCAACTCACCTCGTTCAAATACCGCGTGCGCGGCACCGGGCAGACCCGGCCGTGAGGCATTGCAGGGTCGGGGCAGGGTTTTGGCCGGCACATGCTTCAGACCGCTGACCAACGGCTGCCCTCCCGCTATCTGCGCATGCCCCATGTCGAAAAGGGCATGGCGGTGGGGCTGTTCGGCGGCTCGTTCAACCCGCCGCATGCCGGCCATGCGCTGGTGGCCGAGATCGCGCTGAGACGGCTGGCGCTCGACCAGCTGTGGTGGATGGTGACGCCCGGCAATCCGCTGAAGAGCGGCCGAGAGCTGGCGCCGCTGGCCGAGCGCATTGCCGCCTCGGAACGGCTGGCGCAGGATCCGCGCATAAAAGTCACCGCCTTCGAGGCCGTGCACGACATCCACTACACTGCCGACACCCTGGCCCTGGTGCGCAAGAAGAACCCGGGCGTCGACTTCGTCTGGATCATGGGGGCGGACAATCTGCGGGACTTCCATCGCTGGCAGCGCTGGCGGCGCATCGCCACCACCTTTCCCATCGCCGTCATCGACCGACCCGGCGCAACGCTATCATTCCTGTCCTCGGTGATGGCCAAGACCTTCGATTACGCTCGCGTCGACGAGATCGACGCGCCGCGGCTGGCGCGCATAAAGGCGCCGGCCTGGACCTTCGTCCACGGGCCGCGATCGTCGCTGTCCTCGACGGCGCTGCGGGCCGCGGCCAAGGCGCGCTGAGGCGCCTTCCGGGCAGGCACCGGCCCCGCGCCTTTGCCGTTTGCAAATTGCTTGGGCCAGCGCGGAAATGTCGCTTTTGCCGCTTCGCGTGTCGCAAGCGGCGCGCAGGATCGCGCCGATGGACGAGCGCACCCAGGCAACCAAGCGGGGGGCCGGCACCGGCGGGGCGCCGGCGTCGCCGGTCGCGGTTGCCAGCATCATCATCTCGCTGACGCTGGTGGCGATCGGCAACGGGCTGATGTTCGCCTACATCCCGGTGCGGCTCGGCCAGGCGGGCTTCGACCCGACCTGGGCCGGCACGATGCTGACCGGGCTGGCCGCCGGTAGCATCGCCGCCTGCCTGCTCACCGGCCGGTTGGTGCGCCGCGTTGGCCACGCGCGCGCCATCATGGTTTTCTCCGCCCTGATCGTTCTTTCCAACGCCGCCGTCGGCGCGGGCACGATGCCGGTGCCGTGGATCGCTGCGCGCGCCCTCTACGGCTTTGGCATCACCGGCATCTTCATCGTCGCACAGGCTTGGCTCAACGACGCGGTAGAGAACCGCGTGCGCGGCCGCGTGATGGCGATCATGTATGTGGCCTATGTGGTCGGGCTGGGCGTCGGCTCCTTCGGGCTCAGGTTCCTCGACCTCGGCACCGCCGCCGTGCCGCTGCTGGGCATCGCCTTCACCGCCGTGTCCATCCTGCCGATCGGGCTAACCCGACTGCGGCCGCCGCCGCCTCCGGCGTCCGCTTCGGTCAGGCTGGCCCAGGCCTGGCGCATCTCGCCCGTCGGCCTCGCCGGCATGATGGCGGCGGGCGGCCTCGGCATGATGGTGGGCGGCTTCGCCCCGATCCACGTCACCGCGATCGGCTTCACGCAGGAGCAGGTCGCGACGCTGATGTTCGTCATGCCGATCGGAACGCTGCTGCTGCAGATTCCCCTCGGCTGGGTATCCGACCGCATCGACCGCCGCCGCGTGCTGATCGGCGCAGCACTTCTGGTCGCCGCCGCCGGCGTGGCGGCCACGCACATCGACGGCAGCGCGCTGGTGGTGGTGATCCTGGTCTACGCCATCTGGAGCGGCGCAGGCGAGTCGATCTATTCGCTCGCCAACGCGCACGCGGCCGACCGCGCCGACAAGGACGAACTGGTGGCGATGTCGAGCAGCATGATGTTTGCCTGGTCGATAGCCGGTTTCATCGCGCCCGCCATCGGCACCGTGCTGACGGCCTTCTACGGCACCTCGGCCTTCATGTACGTGGCGATCGCGGTGGCGCTGCTGTTTGCCGGCTTCACCGCATGGCGGATCCTGGTCTCCGCGCCGACGCCCTCCGGAGACGTGGTGGCGTTTACCCCGCATTCAGCACAGCTTCCGTTGCCGGTAGACCCCGAGCCCGAAGCGTCACATCGGCTGTCTTGAAACTGCAACCGTTCTCTGCCTATCTATAAAGTATCCTGCACAGCAGGTGATTTGGGTTGTTCATGTCTCGAAAGGAAAGACGCTGAGAACAGCACTTCGGAAGAAGGCGTCCGTGATGCCTTCGCCGGCCGGGATGAGCGGCATCGACACCGTGTCCCGCGCCATCAGGACCGTCCTTGCAAGTTTGGAAGACTCCAAGGCGGAAAACGTCACCTCCATCGACATCCAGGGCAAGTCCAGCCTCGGCGACTACATGGTCGTCGCGTCGGGACGTTCGCATCGCCACGTAGCGGCGGTGGCGGACCACCTGCTCACGGCACTCAAGGAAGCCGGCTTCGGCTCCGCGCGCGTCGAGGGCCTGGCGGCTGCCGATTGGGTGCTGATCGACACGGGCGACATCATCGTCCATATCTTCCGGCCCGAAGTCCGCGACTTCTACAACATCGAAAAGTTGTGGCAGGCGCCGGATCTCGAGGAAGAGACCATCCACTAGCCTTCCGCGCCGCCCCGCGCGACGCGGGGGCACGGCGCAGGGTCAAGGATGAAGATTGCCGTCTTTGCCGTGGGCCGCATGAAAGCAGGCCCCGAGAAGGAAATCGCCGACCGCTATTTCGAGCGCTTCGCCCGTGTCGGACCGGCGCTGGGGCTTGAGTTTTCCGGCATTTCCGAACAGGCCGAGAGCCGTGCACGAGACGCCGCCGAGCGCAAGCGCGACGAAGCCGAAAGGCTCGCCGCATATGTGCCCGGGGCCGCGCTCGCCGTGCTCGACGAGCGCGGCAAGGATCTTTCCTCCGCCGACTTTTCCGCCCGCATCGCTTCGCTGCGCGACGGCGGCCAGCGCGCGCTGGTCTTCGTGATCGGCGGGCCGGACGGCCACGATCCGGCAGTGCGCGGCCGCGCCGACTGGGTACTGTCCTTCGGCGCCGCCACCTGGCCGCACCAGCTGGTGCGCATCATGCTGGCCGAGCAGCTCTATCGCGCCGCGACCATTCTGTCCGGCCACCCCTACCACCGTGCGTAGCCGCCTGTCGGGGATCGCAGTTTCCGATCTCGCAGCTTGCATCGGCGGGGCGCCCGCAATTCGACAAATTCGCCCGTGATCGTCGCAGCCGGAGGGGGAATCCGACCGGCATGGTTGATGTTTCGTTAACGATGCCCCGGCTAAGGTCCTCTGGCAGGCGGGGTGCCGAGCGTTTTGGATTGTTGGTGATGCTGAAGACCGGGCGGCCGCTGACGGTCGCCGCCGCGTTTTTCCTGGCCGGCACGATTGCGGGCGCGGGCCTTGGCCGCGCTGAGGAAACGGCATCGTCGGCTCGGGACGCCAGCCGGGCCGAGTACGAGCAGGTCGCGCGCGAGATTACGCTATCGGCCGACCGCGTGGCGCAGCTTTCGGCCGACATCGCGACCATCCGCAAGGATCAGGCAACGCTGACCGCGGCGATGATCCAGTCCGCCAAGACGGAAAAGAAGCTCGCCGCCGACATTGAGGACATCGGCTCGCGGCTGGCGGTGCTGCGGGGCCAGGAAGCCGCGCTGCAGGCATCGCTGGAGACCAGGCGCGGCGTGCTGGCCGAAGTGCTGGGCGCGCTGCAGCGTATGGGGCTCAACCCGCCACCGGCGATCCTGGTCAAGCCGGAGGACGCGCTGTCGTCTGTTCGCAGCGCGATCCTGCTCGGCGCCGTGGTGCCCGAACTGCGCAGCCAGACCGAAATCCTGATGGGCGACCTCAATGAAAAGGCACGCATCGCCGCCTCGATCGACGCCGAGAGGCAGCGGCTGTCGACGGCCGTCCAGGACCAGATGCAGGAAAAGCGCCGGCTGGAGCTGCTGGTTAACGAAAAGCAGCGGCTGCAGGGCGAGACCGAACTGGCACTGGTGGCGGAGCGCCAGCGCTCGCGGGAACTGGCGGCCAAGGCCGCGAACCTCAAGGACCTGATCGCCTCGCTCGAGGCGGAGGCCGAAAAGCAGCGCGCCAAGGACGAGGCGGACCAGCGCGCCTCGGCCGACCGTGAGCGCCAGGACGCCGAACTTGCCTCGCTGCCGGTGCCGGAGGCGAACCGCCTGACCGGCCCGCTGGCGTTCGACGCGCTTCGCGGGCAGGTGGCACTGCCCGTCGCCGGTCATATGCGGCTGCGTTTCGGCGCCAGCGACGGTAACGGCGGAGTGATGCACGGCGACACGGTTGCGACACAATCGGGGGCAATCGTCACGGCGCCGGCGGATGGAAGTGTACTCTATGCGGGGCCTTTCCGGTCTTATGGACAACTCTTGATCCTGAACGCAGGCGATGGCTATCATGTCGTCCTTGCCGGGATGAGCAGAATCAGCGTCGCTCAGGGGCAATCCGTTCTGGCGGGTGAGCCGATTGGCGCGATGGGCGAGTCCCGACTGGCCAGCAATGGCGCTCTCGATGACGACGCGGTGGTGGAGCTCTACGTCGAGTTCCGCAAGGACGGACAACCGGTCGATCCCTCTCCCTGGTGGGCGGATCGGCAATCTGGAAGGACATGACATGATAAAGAAATTGTCGCTTCTGTTCGCCGGGGCCCTCATGGGAGCGACCGCGATGAGCATCGTCTACGGCGCGCCCAGCACCGCGGCCAATGCGGCAGGATCGGAGACCTACAAGCAGCTCGCCATCTTCGGTGACGTGTTCGAGCGCGTGCGCGCGCAGTACGTGACGCCGCCGGAAGAGAAGGCGCTGGTGGAAAGCGCCATCAACGGCATGCTCTCCTCGCTCGACCCGCACTCCTCCTACCTGAACCCCGAAGCTGCCAAGGACATGCGTGTCCAGACCAAGGGCGAGTTCGGCGGCCTCGGCATCGAGGTCACCATGGAGAACGAGCTGGTCAAGGTGATCACGCCGATCGACGACACCCCGGCCGCCCGCGCCGGCGTGCGCGCCGGCGACTTCATCGCCCAGATCGACGGCGAGGAGGTCCGCGGCCTGACCTTGAACGACGCCGTCGAGAAGATGCGCGGCCTGGTCAACACGCCGATCAAGCTCACCATCCTGCGCGAAGGCCAGGACAAGCCGCTTGAAATCACCATCGTGCGCGACATCATCAAGGTGAAGGCTGTCAAGTACCGGGTCGAGGACGACATCGGCTACATGAAGATCACCTCGTTCACCGAGAAGACCTACGACGACCTGCAGGCGGCTATCGACAGCATCAAGAAGCAGGTGCCGGCCGACAAGCTGAAGGGGTACGTTCTCGACCTGCGCCTCAACCCGGGCGGCCTGCTCGACCAGGCGGTCAGCGTGTCGGATGCCTTCCTCGACCGCGGCGAGATCGTCTCGACCCGCGGCCGCGACCCAAAAGACATTTCGCGGTTCGATTCGCGTCCGGGCGACCTCATCGACGGCAAGCCGATGATCGTGCTGGTCAACGGCGGATCGGCGAGCGCGTCCGAAATCGTCGCCGGCGCGCTGCAGGACCATCGCCGCGCCACCGTGCTCGGCACGCAGTCCTTCGGCAAGGGCTCGGTGCAGACCATCATCCCGATGGGCGAGAACGGCGCGCTGCGCCTGACCACGGCGCTCTACTACACGCCGTCGGGCAAATCGATCCAGGGCAAAGGCATCACGCCGGACATCAAGGTGGACCAGCCGCTGCCCGAGGATCTCGCCGGTCGTGACGTGTCGCGCGGCGAATCGGACCTGCGCGGTCACATCAAGGGTGCCGACGAGAGCTCCGAAGGGTCGGGCTCGGCTGCCTATGTCCCGCCGGATCCGAAGGACGACGTGCAGCTTGCGGCAGCCGCCGACCTATTGCGCGGCAAGACCACCAACCCGGCCTTCCCGCCCAATCCCGACAAGGCTGTCCTGAACCAGTAAACACGGACGGGCGGGCGCGCATACGGGGGCTGCCCGCCCTGTTCGCGGCGCGTGTCCGCCGGGGGCGCCCGGCGGAATTTGCCAAGTGGAGCCAAGTCCCGACGGCAAAGGAACCTGCGTGCCGCTTTCCAAGGATATCGAGCGACCGCTCGGCCAAACCCTTCAGCCCGGCAGGAAGAAGCCAGCCGCCCCCATGGTCGGGAAACGCGGTCTGGTTACCGGCGTCGCCGTGGCCGGTCTCGTCGGCATTTCCAGCCTGATCGCTTTTGGCGAGCGCCCGTTCCGGACCCCGCCCGAGGCAGTCGTCGTCGCGCCGGTGGCTGTGGAGGTCGCGCCGCAGGCGGCATCCCAGGTGACGCAGGCGCCTGCCCCGCAGGTCGAGAACATCCCCGACGGGCCGTCGATCATCCATGTCGCGCCGCCGGACGAAACGACCGGCGGCATCGTGGTTGTCGGCGATCCGGCCGCCGTTACCCAGAACGCCCGCATGGCGCACATCCCCGACCGCGCCCTGATCGAGACCTCCGCCGCCGGGCCGCTGCCGGTGCGGGCCGTCGATGGGCGACGGCCGTTCGACGTCTATGCGCGACCATGGTCGCATGCGCGCGGTGCCCGCGTCGCAATCGTGATCGGCGGGCTCGGCGTTTCGCAGACCGGTACGCAGCTGGCGATCGCCAAGCTGCCGCCCGAAGTGACTCTGGCCTTCGCGACCCAAGGCAACAGCCTCGGCCGCTGGATGCAGGAAGCGCGTCGCGGCGGCCACGAGATCGTGCTGCAGCTGCCGCTCGAGCCGTTCGACTATCCGAACGTGAACCCGGGTCGCAACACGCTCACCGTGTCGGCGAGCCCGGAGGAAAACCTCGACAATCTGCATTGGGCGCTGTCGCGGATCACCAACTACACTGGCGTCATGAACTACATGGGCGCGCGCTTCACCTCGGAGCGCGCGGCGATGGCGCCGATGATGGCGGAACTCGGCCGCCGCGGCCTGCTTTATTTCGACGACGGCTCTTCTGCCCGCAGCCTGGCATCGGAGCTGGCGCTGCCGAACAAGGTGCCGGTCGCGGTTGCCGACACCTCGATCGACGCGCAGCGCGACCGCGGCGCGATCCTGAAGAAGCTCGACGAGCTGGAGCGCACCGCCCGCGCCAAGGGCTATGCGGTCGGTACCGGCTCGGCCTTCGACGTCACCGTCGATGCCGTCACCACCTGGGTGGCTGAGGCAAAGAAACGTGGCATAGAAGTCGTGCCCATTTCAGCGGTCGCCACCGACCCGGAGCATTGATGAGCAAGAATCGGCCTAACCCCGAGACGCTGCCCTACCGGCCATGCGTCGGCATCATGGTACTCAACCGAGACGGCCTCGTGTGGGCGGGCAGGCGCATCACCGGGCACGACAGCGAGATGGCCGGTGCCGACAAGCTGTGGCAGATGCCGCAGGGCGGTATCGACAAGGGCGAGGACCCGCTGCCGGCCGCGCTGCGGGAGCTCTACGAGGAAACCGGCATCCGCAGCGTGTCGCTGCTGGCCGAGGCGCCCGGCTGGATCAATTACGACCTGCCGAAAGAGGTCCTAGGGATTGCTCTTAAGGGCAAGTATCGCGGCCAGACGCAAAAGTGGTTCGCATTCCGCTTCGAGGGCGAGGAGAGCGAAATTGCCATCGATCCGCCGCCGGGCGGGCACGAGGCCGAGTTCGACCAGTGGGCGTGGAAGCCTATGCTGCAATTGCCCGAACTGATCGTGCCGTTCAAGCGCGGTGTCTACGACCAGGTGGTGGCGGCGTTTCGCCACCTCGCCTGACCGGTCAAAGCATGTCTCCCGAAAGTGGGAACCGGTTTCGGGACAAAGACATGCGTCGAAACAAAGACCTAAGGCGCCGGAAGCGCATCTGAAAAATCGCGACGCGCTTTAGACTAGGCCGGTCAGCCGGGCTGCTGGATCACGCCGCAGGCGATGCGGCCGCCGGAATGGCCGGACGGGTCGGTGACGTAGTCGTCGGGCCCGTCATGCAGCATCACCGACGAACCATCGGCGTCCATCAGCGCATTGTCGCCGCTTTCGCCCAATGTCAGCCGGTCGGTGAAGAACTCTACTTTCAGCAGACCGTCCTGGCCGGCATGAACGTTGGGGAAATCGCCGGCGTGCGGGCCTCCCTCGGCGTTCACCCCATGCACCTTGCCGCCGGTGAGATGCCCGCCGGCGCTCTCGAACTTCGGCCCCTCGCACTTGCCGACCGCGTGGATGTGGAAGCCGTGCGGGCCGGGCTTCACCCCCGTCATCTCGACGAACACCGTGAGCATGCCGGATTTGGTTGCGGTGAAGGTGACAGTGCCCAGGTCTTGGCCGTCGGGGCCTTTCATCGCCGCGACTGCCGACTCTTCCTGCGAGGCCGCGGGCAGCGCCAAAAGGGCGAGGAATCCGGCGGCGGCGAGGATGCGTTTCATGGGTCTGTCTCCGATCGGTCAAGCTTGTTGCGTGACAACGGCCGTCGGCGCCAAACGTTGCCGGGGCCGCTGCATTAGACGACAACGGCGACGGGCACGCAAACCGGCACGCTTTGCCGGCCGTTCGCCCACGCTTGTGCCAATGGAACTCTGGCTGACGATCGTGGCGGGCCGATGAACGCCGCCATATCGAAGCGGTGATCAGGCGGGGATGATGGCGCCTTCCAGCGTGGTGAGCTGGTGCAGGAACTCTTCGGCCTTGCTGCGGGCCTGGTGATCCTTGGCGTCGGCCACGTCCTCGCGCGCTTCCTGGATGCGGCGGGCGATGTCGGAGCGGTCGATGTTGCGCACCGATGTCGCCGATTCGGCAAGCAGGGTGGTGCCGGTCGGCAGGATGTCGGCGAATCCGCCGAACACCACGTAGCGCTCGGTTTCACCACCGACGAGATTGACGGTGACGACACCCGGCTTGATCGTGGTCATGACCGGCGCGTGGTGGGCCATGACGGTCATCTCGCCTTCCGAGCCCGGAATGACAACCGACTCGACCTTTTCGGAGACGAGCAAGCGCTCGGGCGAGACGAGTTCGAACTGGAAGCTGTCAGCCATATCTAGTGAATCCCGTGCGTGTAAGGCACCCTTGTTCCGCAGAACGGACAGAACAAGACAGACTTGAACACATCATCCCCGGACGCTGTGCGTCCCAGCCAAACTTCGATAAGCCCGTCTTCCGAAATGACAAACGACGGTGGCTTGTACGTCGTTCGCGCCACTCGCATCCAATGGCAACATTCGCCAATGGATGCGGGTGAAAATTCCTCCACGTCTACGCTGCTTCCGCCGCCAGGCGCTGGGCCTTCTCGACGGCTTCCTCGATGTTGCCGACCATGTAGAACGCGGCTTCGGGCAGATGGTCGTAGTCGCCGGCGACAAGGCCCTTGAACCCCTTGATCGTGTCGGCGAGGTCGACAAGCTTCCCGGGCGAACCGGTGAACACTTCGGCCACGAAGAACGGCTGCGACAGGAAGCGCTCGACCTTGCGGGCGCGGGCAACCGTCAGCTTGTCCTCTTCCGACAGTTCGTCCATCCCCAGGATGGCGATGATGTCCTGCAGCGACTTGTAGCGCTGCAGCGTCTGCTGCACTTGGCGCGCGACCTGGTAGTGCTCCTCGCCGACGATCATCGGGTCGAGCATGCGCGAGGTCGAGTCGAGCGGATCGACGGCCGGGTAGATGCCCTTCTCGGCGATTGGGCGGCTCAGCACCGTGGTAGCGTCGAGGTGGGCGAACGAGGTCGCCGGCGCCGGGTCGGTCAGGTCGTCGGCGGGCACGTAGATCGCCTGCACCGAGGTGATCGAACCCTTGGTCGTGGTGGTGATACGCTCCTGCAGCGCACCCATGTCGGTGGCGAGCGTCGGCTGATAGCCCACCGCCGACGGAATACGGCCGAGCAGCGCCGACACTTCCGAACCCGCCTGGGTGAAGCGGAAGATGTTGTCGACGAAGAACAGCACGTCCTGGCCCTGGTCGCGGAAGTATTCCGCGACGGTCAGGCCGGTGAGGCCGACGCGGGCCCGGGCGCCCGGCGGCTCGTTCATCTGGCCGTAGACGAGCGCTGCCTTGGAACCCTGGCCGCCGCCCTTCTTGTTGACGCCCGATTCGATGAACTCGTGATAGAGGTCATTGCCCTCACGGGTGCGCTCGCCGACGCCGGCGAACACCGAGAAGCCGCCGTGGGCCTTGGCGACGTTGTTGATCAGCTCCTGGATGAGCACCGTCTTGCCGACGCCGGCGCCGCCGAACAGGCCGATCTTGCCGCCGCGGGCGTAAGGTGCCAGCAGGTCGAGCACCTTGATGCCCGTGACCAGGATCTGCGCCTCGGTCGACTGCTCGACATAGGCCGGAGCGGGCTGGTGGATGCCGCGGTATTCCGTGGCGTTCACCGGACCGGCTTCATCGACCGGTTCGCCGATCACGTTGATGATGCGGCCGAGCATCTCCGGACCGACCGGAACCGAGATCGGGCCGCCAGTGTCGGTTACAGCCTGGCCGCGCACGAGACCCTCGGTGGAGTCCATGGCGATGCAGCGCACGGTCGCCTCGCCAAGGTGCTGGGCAACTTCCAGCACCAGACGGTTGCCGACGTTCTCCGTCTCCAGCGCATTCAGGATCGCGGGCAGGTGGTCTTCGCTGAACTGCACGTCGACCACGGCGCCGATGACCTGCCGCACCTTGCCGGTTGCCTTACCTTCATTCGCCATCGTTCTTGCCTCTATCTTTCCCTTGCCTGCGCACCGGCGGCTCCTGCCGTCCGCCCTCAGGCGTCGATCTTGTTCAAGCGCTCCTCGACCTGCTGTATGCGGCCGATCAGCGTGTTGGACTTGTCTTCGAGGCGCTCGATCCGCGTCTCGACGCTATCGTTGCGCGCCTCAACCCGATCGGCGCGCCTGCTGAACGATCCCATGGACATCTGCAACTGTCCGATCCCTATCTGCACGTTGCCGACCGCCTGTTCGAGGTTCGACATGCGCAGCTTCAGATCTCCAACGTCTTCGCGCAGCTCTTTTTGCTCGTCGCGAATTCGCCGCAACAGCTCCAAAACCAGGTTTTCGGTTTCCTCAGTCATGCCTCAAAAATATCACAGCGCCTCGGCGCCCGAAATGATCTCGATCAGTTCCTTGGTGATCTGCGCCTGGCGCTGGCGGTTGTACGTGATCGTCAGCTTGTTGATCATGTCGCCGGCGTTGCGGGTAGCATTGTCCATGGCCGTCATCTTGGCGCCCATCTCGCCCGCCGCGTTCTCGAGCAGCGCGCGGAAGATCTGCACCGCGATGTTGCGCGGGATCAGGTCGCCGAGGATCTCGCCCGGCTCCGGCTCGTATTCGTAGACCGCGGTTGCGCCACCCGCCTGCGCCGCCGCCGCCGCAGGGGCCGCCGGGATCAGCTGCTGCGCCGTCGGGATCTGGGCCATCACCGACTTGAAGCGCGAATAGAACAGCGTGCAGACGTCGAACTGGCCGTCATTGAACAGCCCGATCACCTTTTTCGCGATCTGGTCGGCATGCGTGAAGGCGAGTTGGCGCACTTCACGCAGGTCGACGCGGTCGATGATCAGCGAGTTGTAGTCGCGGCGAAGGATGTCGTAGCCCTTCTTGCCGACGGTGATGATCTTCACCGTCTTGCCGGCAGCTTGCAGCTTGCGGACATGCTCGCGCGCCAGGCGCGCGATCTGGCTGTTGAAGCCGCCGCAGAGCCCACGCTCCGCGGTGCAGACGACAAGCAGATGCACCTGGTCCTTGCCGGTTCCGGTCATCAGCGCCGGACCTTCGCCGCCGCTGCCGACGGCCTGGGTGATGTTGGCCAGCACCGCCCCCATGCGCTCCGAATAGGGGCGCGCCGCTTCCGCGGCCTCCTGGGCACGGCGCAGCTTCGCCGCGGCGACCATCTGCATCGCCTTGGTGATTTTCTGCGTCGCCTTGACCGAGGCGATGCGGTTGCGAAGGTCTTTTAGCGAAGGCATCTCGCCCGTCCGGCTCTAAGGGTCAGTGTCAGGCGAAGTTCTTGGCGAAGGCGTCGACCTCGGCCCGAAGCTTGGCCCGAAGCTCGTCCGAAAGAGCTTTTTCCTTGCGGATTTGCTCCAGCACCTTGCCCTCGAGGCGAAGATGCGCGAGCAGGCCCTGCTCGAACTTCGACACCTGGGGGATGGTCAGCTTGTCGAGGTAGCCATTGACGCCGGCGAAGATCACCGACACCTGCTCTTCCGTCTTCAACGGCGAGAACTGCGGCTGCTTCAACAGCTCCGTCAGGCGCGAGCCGCGGTTCAGCAGGCGCTGCGTGGCGGCGTCGAGGTCCGAACCGAACTGCGCAAAGGCGGCCATCTCGCGATACTGGGCGAGCTCACCCTTGATCGAGCCGGCGACCTGCTTCATCGCCTTGATCTGCGCTGCGGAACCGACGCGCGACACCGACAGGCCGACGTTCACGGCCGGGCGGATGCCCTGGAAGAACAGGTTCGTCTCCAGGAAGATCTGGCCGTCGGTGATAGAGATGACGTTGGTCGGGATGTAGGCCGACACGTCGTTGGCCTGCGTCTCGATGACCGGCAGAGCGGTCAGCGAACCGGCGCCCATCGAGTCGTTCATCTTGGCGGCGCGCTCGAGCAGGCGCGAATGCAGATAGAAGACGTCGCCCGGATAGGCTTCGCGCCCCGGCGGACGGCGCAGCAGCAGCGACATCTGGCGATAGGCGACGGCCTGCTTGGAGAGGTCGTCATAGGCGATCACGGCGTGCATGCCGTTGTCGCGGAAATACTCGCCCATGGTGCAGCCGGCGAACGGCGCCAGGAACTGCATCGGCGCCGGGTCGGAGGCGGTGGCGGCGACGATGATCGAATATTCGAGCGCGCCGCGCTCCTCCAGGACCTTCACGAACTGCGCGACGGTGGAACGCTTCTGGCCGACGGCCACGTAGACGCAATAGAGCTTGGCGCTCTCGTCGTCGCCGGCGTTGATCGGCTTCTGGTTCAGGAAGGTATCGAGGATGATGGCGGTCTTGCCGGTCTGGCGGTCGCCGATGACCAGTTCGCGCTGGCCACGGCCGATCGGGATCAGCGCGTCGATGGCCTTGAGGCCGGTCGACATCGGCTCGTGCACCGACTTGCGGGGAATGATGCCGGGCGCCTTGACGTCGACGCGCTTGCGCTCGGTGTATTCGATCGGGCCCTTGCCATCGATCGGGTTGCCGAGGGCGTCGACGACGCGGCCGAGCAGGCCCTTGCCGACCGGCACGTCGACGATGGCGCCGGTGCGCTTGACGGTGTCGCCTTCCTTGATGTCGCGGTCGTTTCCGAAAATGACGATACCGACGTTGTCGGCTTCGAGGTTCAGCGCCATGCCGCGGATGCCGCCGGGGAACTCGACCATTTCGCCGGCCTGTACGTTGTCGAGACCGTAGACGCGCGCGATGCCGTCACCGACCGAGAGGACCTGGCCAACTTCCGAAACCTCGGCCTCCTTGCCGAAATTCTTGATCTGGTCCTTGAGAATTGCGGAAATTTCCGCGGCGCGGATATCCATCAGCCGACCTCTTTCAGTGCGAGCTTGAGCGAATTGAGCTTGGTCTTGAGCGACGTGTCGATCTGGCGCGAGCCCATCTTCACGATCAGGCCACCGAGCAGCGAGGGATCGACGCCGACGCTGAGCGTCACGTCCTTGCCGGCGATCGCCTTCAGGGTCGCCTTGAGTTCGGTTTCCTGGTCCGCCGACAGCGCATGCGCGGCCGTGACCTCGGCCGAGGTCTCGCCCCGGGCTTCGGCGGCGAAGCGGCGGAAGGAGGCGATCATCCCCGGAACCGCGAACAGGCGGCGGTTCTGGGCGGCGACACGCAGGAAGTTTCCGGCCAGACCGGAAATGCCAGCCTTGTCGAGCAGGGCGGAGATGGCCCTGAACTGGTCGTCGGCCGAAAATACCGGGCTCTTGATCAGGCGGTCGAGATCGGGGCTCGACGACAGCAGCGCCTCGAAACGGCCGAGATCGGCTTCTACGTCGGCGACCGAATTGGCTTCGGCGGCGAGATCGAACAGCGAGCGGGCATAACGTTCGGCGACACCTGAGATGGGCGAACTCGATTTTGCCACTGACCGTGTTCTCTCGTGTGACCGGTCGCAAGATTTCGGCGCGAGCGAAAACTCTGGCTAAATCTTTGACCTTGTTGATTTTCCAGGCCTTGAGCGCGCTCTGGCGCGCATCCCCCGGCCAAAAGTCGATTGCCGTCTAGCACAGGCATCTGGCGTCCGCAACACGTTGGTCCGTGCGGTTTTCATACCGATTTGTCGCAGCTTGTATGAGTCGGCAAAAGCAAGGGCCAGCGCCTGCTGCCGGCGGCATCAGCTTGCAACTCGAGAAAGCTCGGCGGAGTGCCTCAAGGCTCAGACGATGATGCCGAACGCAAAGCCCATGGGCAGGGCCGCCAGCGCGATCTCGATGATCAAGGAAACCCAGTTGTAGAGCGTATTGCCGTTATCGGAGAGCATCGAGATGACGCGGCCGAAGGCGGTAAACGCCCACGAAAAGCCGAGCGCCATATAGAGCAGCGGCTGGGCAAGCAGGATGCAGCAGATGCCGACGCCGAGGTAGAAACCGGCCATGGTGGCGCGCGCTTCCGAGACCGCCTCCGGATGCATGTCGGTCGGCCGCAGCCGCAGAATTCGTAGCGAGACCCGCGGGGCAAACAAAAGCAATACGCCGAAGAAGACGGTCACTGCGGCTGAAGACCAGGCCAGCCACTCGCCCTGAGTGGTCGGCCACGGGAAAGACAGTTCCATGGATTGGCCCCCGCCTTTGTCGCGCTACATCCAGCGACGCTTCAGATATTCTTCGAACATCGGCACGGTAAAGGCAATGTCCCCGTGGGCGGGGCTGTAGATCATGCCTTTCCTGATGATCTGCGCACGGCGCGGCCCGAGGCTCTGCACGTTTTCGCCGAGCGCGTCGGCGACATCGGACGAGCGGTAGGGACCGCGCCCGAGACTTGCCATGGCGATGACGTAGTCGCGCTCCTTCGGCGTCAGCCGTTCGAAGCGGACGCGGAAGAAGCCCTCGTCGAGGCGGGCGAGTGCCGCCCGCGACGCCACCTCGACATGCTCGGTCGAGATCGGGGACGCGTCGGCGGCATTCCAGGTCTGGTAGCCCCATTCCTGCAGGAAGAACGGATACCCCTCGGTCTTGGCCGAGATCATCGCGAGCGCGTCGTCGGTGATCGTCTCGCCCTCGTGCAGGATCGGCTGCCGGATCGCCTCGCGCGCCGCCGCGTCGTCGAGCGGGCCGAGGACGGGAAACTTGAACAGCCGCTCGGCATAGGATTTCGCGTCGCCGGTGAGTGCCGCCACCTGCGGCAGGCCGGCACCGAAAAACATGACTGGCAGCCCCTTCTGGCTGACGCGGTGGATGGCGACGATGATGGCCGCCAGTTCCGCCTCCTCGAGATACTGCACCTCGTCGATGAACAGCGTCCAGGCGCGGCTTGCGGCCTTCGCCGTCTCGCCGATGAGCAGAAAGAGGTCGGAGAGGTCGAATTCGAGGTTGCCGCTGTCGGCGACGCCCTGCTCGGGATCGACCGAGATGGAGACGTCGCCGACGCTGATCTTGAACGCGCTGGCGAAGGCCCTCAGCGCGCGCATCGCCGAATGGGCCTTGGTCTTCGCCGCCTCGGCCATGGAAAGCTGGCGGATCGCCTGGTGCACGCGCGGATAGAGCATGTCGGCGAGGCGGCGATTCTCGGGCGCCTCGATGAAGGAGGTAACGTGGCGATGCTGGCTCGCCAGTTCCTCAATGCGGTTGAGAAGGACGGTCTTGCCCACCCCGCGCAGCCCGAGCAGCATCAGCGACTGGCTGTGCTTGCCCTGCAGCACGCGCTGCAGCGCGATCTCGGCATCCCTGACGAGGTCGTCACGGCCGGCAAGCTCGGGCGGCTGCGAGCCCGCCCCTGGCGCGAAGGGATTTCGGACGGGATCCATCGCCTGTCGATTGTTATTATGGTCGTATAAGGATGTGGCCTTATAAATACCCGTAGACCGATAGTCAACGCGCCATGGGCCTCACAAAAAGCTTTGCGGGTCGATGTCGACCTGGACGCGAACGCTGCCGCGCGGTTTTGGGCCAGTGGCCAGCATGGTGCGCAGAAAACCCTGCATGTCGGAACGGCGCTCGCCATGGACCAGAAGGCGGAACCGGTGGCGGCCGGCGATCAGCGCCAGCGGCGCCTCGGCCGGGCCGAGCACTGCGATGTCGGCGGCCGCGGGCGCGGCGCGGCGCAGCCCGCGTGCATGCCCTTCCGCCTCGGCGCGGGTCGCCGCACTCACCACGACGCCGGCGAGCCTGCCGAAGGGCGGCAGGGCCGTGCGCTCGCGCTCGGCGATCTCCTGCGTGTAAAAGGCCTCGGCGTCGCCGGAAACCAGCGCCCGCATCACCGGATGGTCGGGCTGGAAGGTCTGCAGCAGGCCATGGCTTGCCTTGCCCGTCCGCCCCGCCCTGCCGACCACCTGCGACAGGAGCTGAAAGGTTCGCTCCGCGGCGCGCGGGTCACCATTGGCGAGGCCGAGGTCGGCATCGACCACGCCGACCAGCGTCATGTTCGGAAAGTTGTGGCCCTTGGCGACGAGCTGGGTGCCGATGACGATGTCGGCCTCTCCCTTGGCGATCGCCTCCAGCTCAAGCCGCAGGCGCTTCACGCCGCCCATGATGTCGGACGACATGACGATGATGCGGGCGTCGGGGAAATGGCCGACGACTTCCTCGGCGATGCGCTCGACGCCCGGGCCGCAGGCCACCAGGTGATCGAAGGTGCCGCATTCGGGGCAGACATCCGGACGCTTCTCGTGGTGGCCGCAATGATGGCAGACGAGCTGGCCGCGAAAGCGGTGCTCGACCAGCCAGCCCGAACAGTCGGGGCACTGGAAGCGATGGCCGCAGACGCGGCAGAGCGTCAGTGGCGCGTAGCCGCGGCGGTTGAGGAAGAGCAGCGCCTGCTCGCCGCGCTCGACGGTCCGGCGGGTTTCCTGCAGAAGCGGCGGGGACAGGAAACCGCCGCGGGGCGGCGGCGTACGCCGCATGTCGATGGCGCGGATGTCGGGCAGCGCCGCGTCGGCGAAACGGGCCGGCAGCACGGCGCGGCGATAGCGTCCGGCCATCGCGTTGACGCGGCTCTCGATCGAAGGCGTGGCGGAGGCGAGCACGACTGGGAAGCCGCCGATCCGGCCGCGCACGACCGCCATGTCGCGGGCGCTGTAGAAGACGCGGTCCTCCTGCTTGTAGGCCGGGTCGTGCTCCTCGTCGACGACGATCAGGCCGAGATCACGGAACGGCAGGAACAGCGCCGAGCGCGCCCCTGCGACGACGCGCACGCCGCCTTCGGCGACCTGCCGCCACACCTTTTCGCGCATGCGCGGCGGCAGGTCGGAGTGCCATTCGGCCGGCTTGGCGCCGAAGCGGTCGTGGAATCGCTCCAGGAAGGCATGCGTCAGCGCGATCTCCGGCAGCAGGATAAGCGCCTGCTTTCCCCGCGCCAGAGTCGCCGCGACCGCCTCGAAGTATACCTCCGTCTTGCCGGAGCCGGTGACGCCGTCGACCAGCGTAACCGAAAACTCCGGCGCCGAGGCGGCCGTGCGAAGCATGGCGGCGGCGGCCTGCTGGTCGGGCGTCAGGTCGGGTATCGCGTAGGACGGATCCGGGGCTGCCACCACGGGGCGCGGCGGCAGCCAGACCGGCTCGAACACGCCCTGCGCGCGCAGTCCGTCGACCACCGCCGTTGAGACGCCGGCGGCATGCGCGAGCCCCGAGCGCGTCCACGCCATCCCGTCGGCGGCGAGTTCAAGCACGCGGGCCCGGGTCGGCGTGAGGCGTTCCGGTTCGAGCGCGGTGCGCCGCAGGCCTTCCACCTGCGGCGCCGAATCGAAGGCTTCCGGTGCACGCAGCAGCATGCGCGCGACCATGCCCGGTGCCGACAGCGTATAGGCGGCGACCCAGTCGACGAAGCGCCGGATCTCGGCCGGGATCGGCGGGCAGTCGAACACGTGGCTCACCGGCCGCAGCCGCGAGGCGTCGATGTCTTCGGCTCCGCCGTCCCAGACGATGCCGGCGACCTCGCGCGGTCCGAGCGGCACGCGCACGATCGAGCCCGGCTCCACGTGCATGCCCCCGGGCACGGCATAGCTGTAAGGCCGCTCGGCCGGCATCGGCACCAGCACGGGCACGGCTTTGCGGGAACCCGAATCTGTCGTCATCGCGCGTGACCTTGCCCCGAGTTTCGGCTAGAGCAAAGGCCATCCGGCCGGGAGCCCCCCGACCCGCCGAGACACCAGGAGACCGCCATGAAATTCTTCGTCGACACCGCCGATGTGAAGGAAATCCGCGAAATCAACGATTACGGCCTGCTCGACGGCGTGACCACCAACCCGTCGCTGATCCTGAAGTCGGGTCGCGACATCAAGGAGGTCACCAAGGAAATCTGTTCCATCGTGAGCGGTCCGGTCTCGGCCGAGGTGACGGCGACCGAATACGACCAGATCATGAAGGAAGCGGCGGTGCTGGCCAAGATCGCCGACAACATCTGCATCAAGCTGCCGCTTACACTCGACGGCCTGAAGGCATGCAAGGCGCTGACCTCCGACGGCCACAAGACCAACGTCACGCTGTGCTTTTCCGCCGGCCAGGCGCTGATGGCCGCCAAGGCGGGCGCGACCTTCATCTCTCCCTTCATCGGCCGCGTCGACGACACCGGCGCCGACGGCATGGAGCTGATTTCCGAGATCCGGACAATCTACGACAATTACGACTACAAGACCGAGATTCTCGCGGCCTCGATCCGCACCGTGAACCACATCAAGCAGGCCGCGCTGATCGGCGCCGACGTCGCCACCGTGCCGCCGGCAATCCTGAAGGCGCTGGTCAAGCACCCGCTGACCGACAAGGGTCTGGAGCAGTTCCTGGCCGACTGGGCCAAGACCGGCCAGAAGATCAGCTGATGCCGGCGGCCGATACGACGGCAATCGCCACGGAGGTGCTGGCCTGCCTCGACGGGCGCAGCCAGCGGCCGCCCTTTTCCGCGGCCGGCGGCCTCACCGAAGCGGAGGCGTACCGCGTCACCGCCGAGCTGCGCCGGCTAAGGGTTGCGCGCGGCGAGAAGCCGGTCGGGCGCAAGATCGGCTTCACCAACCGGAACATCTGGGCCGAATACAGCATCTTCCGGCCGATCTGGGGCGATACCTACGACACCACGGTGGGCTGGGTGGAACGGGGCGCCACCATCCGCGTCTCGCATCTGCCGGAGCCGCGCGTCGAGCCGGAAATCGTGCTCGGCCTGGCGCGCGACATCGGCGCCGGCGCGGAAGTGGATGAAATCGCCCAGGCGATCGGCTGGGTGGCGCACGGGTTCGAGATCGTGCAATCGATCTTTCCGGCATGGCGCTTCGACGTCGCGGACTGCGTGGCGGACGGCGGCCTGCACGGCGCGCTCTATGTAGGGCCGCGGCGCGACCTGGCCCCGAGCGAACTGCCCGGGCTTGCCGCGCGGCTCTCGGCGCTGCGGGTCGAACTCAGCCGCGAGGGCACGGTGGTCGACCGCGGCGTCGGCGCAAATGTGCTCGACGGGCCGCTGCAGGCAACGGCGCATCTGGTGGCCGTACTTGCCACCGACCCGGACAACCCGCCGCTTCGCGCCGGCGAGATCGTCACCACCGGCACCCTTACGCGCGCCTTTCCGATTCAAGCCGGCGAGCGCTGGTCGACCGTGATCGAAGGTTATGAGTTGCCCGGAATGGACGTGACCGCCGCCTGAGTCGTGGCTCAGCGACGGACCGACAGGTCCTGCGCGACGGCGAGCCGAAGCAATTCGGCCAGTTCGCGGGCGGCGCGGTCTTCGGCGTTGCGCTGCGCGCGCGTGGAAGCGAATTCCTGGGTCGGGACGTCATACGAAGAGGAAATCTGGCGCTTGCCCGAGCTGATGACCTGGCCGGTCTCCGCGTCTGTCAGCAGATAGGTGGATGTCAGCGTCATCAGAGCGGCGGTCGGGCGGTTGTCGGTGTTGACCTGCGTCGTGGCCGTCCATTCGTTGAGCTCTGTCACGCCGAGCTCCAGCACGTAGCGCGGTGCCGCCGGCTGGCCGGCGCCGCCGTAAAAAAGGAACAGCAGCTGGTTGCGGACCTGCTGGGCATAACGGGTGTCGACTTCCTTCACCGACACCGCAGCGAGCTGCGACGAGATCGCCGACGTGGCGGTCTTGTCGGTGCCGGTCAGCGCCTGGGTGCTGTAGAGCGGGCGGACCGTGCAGCCGGAGGCGACCGCCGTGGCGAGCAACAGGATCCCGACCAAGAGCCTGCCTGCCATCCGGTCAGCCAACGACATTCACGATCCTTTGCGGGACGACGATGACCTTGCGCGGCGGCCTGCCCTCCAGCGCCTTCTGGACGAAATCCAGCGCCAGCGCCGCCTGTTCGACCGCACCTTGATCCGCGTCGCGGGCAATTGTCAAATCGCCGCGCTTCTTGCCGTTGACCTGCACCGGATAGACGATCTCGCTGTCGATGGTGAGCGAGGCGTCATAAGCCGGCCACGGCCGGTCGGCCATCAGCCCCGCGCCGCCGAGTTCGGCCCAGCACTCCTCCGCCAGATGCGGCATCATCGGCGCAATCATCGTCACCAGCATTTCGATCGCCTCGCGCAGCGCGCCTTTCAGCGCAGCGTCGGCCTGGCCGGCGGCAAGCTCTGCGAGCGGCGCCTGCAGCGCGTTGACCAGTTCGTAGAGCCGCGCCACCGCCTTGTTGAAGGCGAGCTTCGAGATGTCCTCGCCGACTAGCTTCAGCGTCTTGTGCGCTGTGCGTGAAACCGCCGCTCCGTCACCGCCGGTGGCCTTGCCGGCCTTGACCCCGGCCAGATGCGGCGCAGCCTCGGAAACCAGCCGCCAGATGCGCTGCACGAAGCGATGCGCGCCCTCGACGCCGGCCTCGGTCCAGATCACGTCGCGCTCGGGCGGCGAATCCGACAGCATGAACCAGCGCGCCGTGTCTGCGCCGTAGCTGGCGATGATGTCGTCCGGGTCGACGACGTTCTTCTTCGACTTCGACATCTTTTCGATGGCGCCGATCTCGATCGGCGTACCGTCGGCGATCAGCGAGGCGCGGCGATTCCCGTCGCTCTCCTCGACCTTCACCTCGGCCGGCGTCACCCAGCCGTTCGGGCCCTTATAGGTCTCGTGTACGACCATGCCTTGCGTGAACAGGCCCTCGAACGGCTCCTCGACGCTGTTCAGATGGCCGGTCGCCTTCATGGCGCGGGCGAAGAAGCGCGAATAGAGCAGGTGCAGGATCGCGTGCTCGATGCCGCCGATATACTGGCGCACCGGCAGCCAGCCCTTCGGCCCGTCGACATGGGCGAGGTCGGTCGGGCGCTCCGTGTTCCACGGATCGGTGAAGCGCGCAAAATACCACGACGAATCGACGAAGGTATCCATCGTGTCGGTGTCGCGCCGCGCCGGCCTGCCGCATTTCGGGCAGTCGACATGCTTCCAGGTCGGATGGTGGTCGAGCGGGTTGCCCGGCCGGTCGAAGCTGACGTCGTTGGGCAGGATGACCGGCAGCGTCGCGTCAGGCACGGGCACGGAGCCGCAATCGTCGCAATGGATGACCGGGATCGGGCAGCCCCAGTAGCGCTGGCGCGAGATCAGCCAGTCGCGCAGGCGGAACTGCACCTTGCGCTCACCTTGCGGGCGGTTGCCGATGACGACGCCCGACAGCCGCGTCGCCACCTCGTCGAAGGCTTCTTTCGGCCGCATGCCGTCGAGGAAGCGCGAATTGATCATCACGCCGTCATCGACATAGGCCTCGTCGAGGATCTGGAAGGTTTTTTCGTCGGCGTCCTCCGGCATCACTACCGGGATGACCGGCAGGCCGTATTTGTTGGCGAAGTCGAGGTCGCGCTGGTCGCCCGACGGGCAGCCGAAGATGGCGCCGGTGCCGTAGTCCATCAGCACGAAGTTGGCGACGTAGACCGGCAGCGTCCAGTTCGAATCGAACGGGTGGACGACGCGCAACCCGGTGTCGAAGCCTTTCTTCTCGGCGGTTTCCAGTTCCGCCGCGGAGGTGCCGCGATGGCGGATTTCCTCGATGAAGGCGGCGAGCGCCGGATTGCCCTCCGCCGCGCGCCTGGCCAGCGGGTGGTCGGCGGCGATCGCCATGAAGGAAGCGCCGAATATGGTGTCGGGCCGCGTCGTGTAGACTTCGAGCTCGCTCTCGCCGGCCGGCGGGTTGGCCAGCGCCCAGCGGATCAGCAGGCCTTCCGACCGGCCGATCCAGTTGGACTGCATCAGCTTGACCTTGTCCGGCCAGCGGTCGAGCGTATCCAGTCCGTCCAGCAGTTCCTGGCACATCGAGGTGATCTTGAAGAACCACTGCGTCAGGTCGCGCTGCTCGACCGGCGCGCCGGATCGCCAGCCCTTGCCGTCGATGACCTGCTCGTTGGCGAGCACGGTCATGTCGACCGGGTCCCAGTTCACCTTCGCCGACTTCCGCTCCACCAGCCCCTTGCGCCAGAAATCGAGGAACAGGCGCTGCTGCTGCTTGTAGTAGCTCGGATCGCAGGTCGCGAATTCGCGCGACCAGTCCCAGGAAAAGCCGATCGTCTTCAGCTGGCCCTTCATGGTGGCGATGTTTTCGTAGGTCCAGTCGCGCGGGTTGACGCCCTTGTCGCGCGCCGCGTTCTCTGCCGGCAGGCCGAAGGCGTCCCAGCCGAACGGGTGCAGCACGTTCATGCCGTTGGCGCGCTGGAAACGCGCCACCACGTCGCCCAGCGTGTAGTTGCGCACGTGCCCCATGTGGATGCGCCCCGAAGGATAGGGGAACATCTCGAGCACGTAGTATTTCGGCCGCGGGTCGTCGTTCTTCGTCTCGAACAGCTTGGCCGCGTCCCAGGCCTTCTGCCATTTCGGTTCGCTGGCGCGCGGATTGTAGCGTTCGGTTGCCATGTCCAGAAATTCACCTAAAAGACGCCCGCAATGGGTGCCAGGATGATTGTTGCCGGTTTGGGAACGGGCGCCTGCCTTCACCATGGTTTCCGGCAAGCGTCAACCTTGGCGGGCCGACCGGGGCTCGAAACAGCGGATATGGACGATGAACGGAGCGGTTTCCAGGCTTGAAGCCGTAAAGGCGCACATAGCGGAGGCGGAGCGGGCGGCGCGCCGTTCCGGCGCGGTGACGCTGGTCGCCGTGTCGAAGACCTTCGATGCCGATGCCATCCGCCCGGTGCTGGCCGCCGGCCAAAGAGTGTTTGGCGAAAACCGCGTACAGGAGGCGATGTCCAAGTGGCCCGGGCTGCGCGCGGAGTTCCCCGGTATCGAACTGCACCTGATCGGGCCGCTGCAGTCCAACAAGGCGAGGGAAGCGGTGGCGCTGTTCGACGTGATCGAGAGCGTCGACCGCGAAAAGATCGCGGCGGAGCTGGCCAAGGAGATGAATCGGCAGGGCCGGGCACTGCGTGTCTATATCGAGGTCAACACCGGCCGCGAGCCGCAGAAGGCGGGCATCGACCCGGACGCCACCGTTGCGTTCGTCGAGCGCTGTCGCAGCGTGCATGGGCTCACCGTCGACGGGCTGATGTGCATTCCGCCGCTCGAAGAAGACCCGGCGCCGCATTTTTCGTTGCTCGCCCGCCTCGCCCGCGAAGCCGGCGTCGAAAAACTGTCGATGGGCATGTCCGGCGATTTCGAAGCGGCGATCGCCGCAGGGGCCACGACCGTGCGGGTTGGTTCGGCCATCTTCGGCGCGCGCTAACGCCTATTTTTTCGGCGCAGCAAAAAGATTGACCACGCCCGCGTTTTCGACGCATCCTTCCGGTGAAGGGAACAGCCGCCGAATGGCGGCCAATCATGCGAGCGGAGCGATAAGAGTGATGTCCGAGAAGAGCAGAAAGGTCCTTGCCGCGCTAGCGCTGGCGGCGGGCGGACTGATCCCGGCCGTGGCCTACGCCCATACCGGCGTCGGCGCGACCAGCGGCTTCATGCACGGCTTCGCCCACCCGATCGGCGGGCTCGACCACGTGCTGGCGATGGTGGCGGTGGGCGTGTTCGCCGCCTTCCTCGGCGGGCGGGCGCTCTGGCTGGTGCCGGCGACCTTCGTGGCGATGATGGCCGCCGGCGGCGTGCTCGGCATCGAGGGCGTCGAGGTGCCGCTGGTCGAAACCGGGATCGCGGCGTCGGTGATCGTGCTCGGGCTTGCGGTTGCGTTCCGCTGGAACCCGCCGACGGTCGCAGCGATGGCGCTGGTTGGCCTGTTCGCGGTCTTCCACGGCCATGCCCACGGCGCCGAAATGCCGCCGGACGCCTCCGGCCTCAGCTATGCCCTCGGCTTCATGCTTGCCACCGCGCTGCTGCACATCGGCGGCATCGCGCTGGGGTTCGGCGGCGCCCGAATCGGGCGGAATTCTCCGATTGCCGTCCAAGCCGGCGGCGGCGCGATGACGCTGGCCGGTGTGGCGATGCTGGGCGGCTTTCTCTAGACGGGCAGCACGCGCCAATCAACGGCACCGCGATGACGAAGGGTTCCTGACGGACAGCTGTCAGGAGGGGTGTGCCATAAGCTCCTCCTCAACGTGAGGAGCTTTCGCCATGACCCGCAAATCGCCGACGATGCTTTCCACCATCCGCCGCTATGCCGGCAAGATGCAGACCATCCGCAATCAGATCCGCACCGAGCGGATGCTTGCGGGGTTGTCCGACGACCTCAGGAAGGACATCGGCTGGCCAGATCGTTTCAACCGCTACATCCAGGACTGAGCGCAGAATTTTGCCGGTAAAGGTGAGTACCCGTATTCGCTGGTCGAGTTGGTTGTTCCGTATCCGTCCGCGCCTTCCACGACCGACCGCAGCGCTTGCCGGTCGCATCGATGACGGTAACGTCCTGTCCAGCGTATGCCGCGTCCATGCGGAAATCCCGCGCAGTGGCAATAAAGGGCTCCTGACAGTATGCTGTCAGGAGCCCTTTGGCATGCTGACAACATCGGGGCCGGAAATTCGGCCTGGGCGGCGGGCATCGGGACACGTCGATGAAGGACTGGACGGACAGGCTCAACTCGCCCGGCATCAACGGCATCAAGCCGGCGCTGCGCGGGATCGGCGACATCGAGCCCGGTCACACCAAGCGGGGTTGATCCATGCGGCGCGCGGACAGGCTTTTCCAGATCGTCCAGCATTTCCGCGGCGGCCGGCTGGTCACCGCGCAGAAGCTTGGAGTGCTCCTCGAAGTGTCGGAGCGCACGATCTATCGCGATATCGCGGACCTGCAGTCGACCGGCGTACCGATCGATGGGGAGGCCGGGGTCGGCTACATCATGAGGGAGGGTTTCGACCTTCCGCCGCTGATGTTCACGCGTGACGAGATCGTGGCGCTGGTCGCCGGCGCCCGCATGGTGCGCGCCTTTGGCGGCGCGGCGATGGCGAGGGCGGCGGACGAGGCGCTGATCAAGATCGGCGCGGTGCTGCCCGATTCGGAGAAGGATCGCATCGCCCGCACCGAAATCCATGCGCCGATGTGGGTGGTTTCAGATGCCGACCGCGCCGCCATCGACCGCATCGAACGCGCGATCGAAAAGCGCGAGGTGCTGTCGCTCGACTATCGCGACGAGGCCGGCAACGGCACGGCGCGCGACGTGCGCCCGCTCGGCCTGTGGTTCTGGGGCAAGGTGTGGACGCTGGTCGGCTGGTGCGAGATGCGCGACGATTTCCGCACCTTCCGCATCGACCGCATCGCCTCGCTGGTGCCGGTCGGCCGCGTGTTCAAGCCGGAGCGCGGCAAGCAGCTCGCCGACTTTTATCGCCGGGTCGAGATGGGTCAGCAGCCTTCCGAAAACGGCGGCCGCGCGCGCAAGGCATGATCAGGGTTCAGACACCTCATTGCTTCCCAAGATTGGCCAGTTTAGCTATTTCGGCTGAATGAAGATCTACACCGCGACCGATGCAAAGAACCGTTTTGGCGAATTGATCGATATGGCTCAGGCTGGGCCGGTGCGTATGCAACGCCAAGGCCGCGACGTTGCGATCGTCATGTCGCCGGATGAGTTTCGACGCCTATCCGGGAGCGGCGGTCGTGTCAGTGCCGCCGTTGAGAAGCTGCACGCCGAAAGCGCCAGCCGCTGGCAGAAGGTCTACGAAACCCTGGCGAAATAGGTGGAGTATCTCGGCCTCGAAGACGCCATTTCCTAATAGCCCGCTCACGAAATCTGAGGCGTTTCCTGTCGCGGTGGAGGCGAATCGCCGATGCTGGACGGATGACCTCCCTCCAGTCAGTAGGCGGCATCGGCTTGATCGGAATCGTGCCCTACAACCCGGCCTGGCCTGCGCTGTTTTCCGGTATCGAGGCTGAACTGCGCGCACGGCTGGGCAGCAGGCTGGACGCCGCACACCATGTCGGTAGCACTTCGGTGCCGGGCCTCGCGGCCAAGCCCAAGATCGATATCGACGCCGTGATCCACGGGGAGAATCTGCAGGAGGCCGTCGCGCTCATGCGCGATGTCCCCGGCTACACCTTTCACGGCGACCCCTATGATGACGGCAAGTGGACTTTCACTCGGCCGCACGGCGTATGGGGCGAGCGACTTTATCTTTGCGCGACGGGCAATCCGGCGCACGAGCAGCGCCTGATATTTCCCGACTATCTCCGCGCGCATCCGGAACGCGCGGATTCCTATGCTGCTCTTAAGCGCAGGCTCGCCGCCGAGGCAGCGGGCCGGTGGGATTTTTACACGAGCGGAAAATCCGCGTTCGTCGCTGAGACGCTGAGGTTGGCAAAGAGCCACACCATTGTCGGTTAGACCGGGCGGAGTACCGCCCACGAGCTACTCCACTGACGGTCATATGCTCGAAAGAAACCGCTACTCGTCGTCCGGCGTCTTGGACTTCAGAGCCGAGAGTTTTGCGAACACCTTGCTGGCGTCGAGCTCCTGGTCTTCGTCCGGCTTCTTCTCCGGTTCCACCGTCAGGCGCTCGGTGAACGAGGCCGGCAGCAGCGTATCGCCGGCCGGCGGCGCCGCCTCGCCCTTGCCGCGGGCCGCGCGCTGCACCTCGAAGTCAAGGTCGATCTGCGAGCAAAGGCCCAGCGTCACCGGGTCCATCGGCTGCAGATTGGCGGCGTTCCAGTGCTTGCGCTCGCGGATCTGCTCGATCGTCGACTTGGTGGTGCCGACCAGCCGCGAAATCTGCGCGTCCTTCAGCTCGGGGTGATTGCGCACCAGCCACAGGATGGCGTTCGGGCGATCCTGGCGCTTGGACAGCGGCGTGTACTTCGGCCCCTTGCGCTTGGTCTCGGGCACGCGGACCTTGGGATCGGAAAGCTTCAGGCGATGGTTCTGGTCCTCCTCGCCGCGCTTGATCTCCTCGCGCGTCAGCTGGCCGGTCATGATTGGGTCCATGCCCTTGATGCCCTGGGCCGATTCGCCGTCGGCGATGGCCTTCACCTCGAGCGGGTGAAGCGTGCAGAACTGCGCGATCTGTTCGAACGAGAGCGCGGTGTTGTCGACCAGCCAGACGGCGGTCGCCTTGGGCATCAGCAGCGTGTTGTGCATCAGGAAAGAATCCTCTTCTTCGCCCGCGTCCCTTTCGCGGGCGGTGGTCAGACCACCGATTTTGGGAAATCTTCTTCTATGTAGCTGCGAACGGCTCCGAGGGCAAGGATGTCGTTGTCATACGCACGTCATACAACCGTCATCGAATTGCAACGCGGATCGACCAAGTCAGCCCTAGAGCAAAAAAGACAAGAGAGCCCGACATGATCCGTTCGACACGCCTGCTGACCATCACCGCCGCGCTGGCCGCGTCCACCGCGCTGCCCGCCTACGCAGACCCGATGTTCAACCGCATCGCCACCTTCGCCGTCGCCGACAACCTTCCGGCAGAAACCGAAAAGGCCACGCCCACTTCGTCGGAGATCATCGCGGCGAGCCCGGACGGCAACACGCTGGTCTATTCCGACAGCCCGCTCGGCGGCATCGGCTTCATCGACATCACCGACGCCAGGGCCCCGAAGGCCGGCGGCGTGGTCAAGATCGACGGCGAACCCACCTCCGTCACCGTCGTCGGCGGCAAGGTCCTGGCCGGCGTCAACACCTCGCCCTCCAAGGCGAGCCCGGCCGGCAACCTCACGGTCATCGACCTTGCCACGCGCGCCATCGAGGCCTCCTGCGACCTCGGCGGTCAGCCTGACTCGGTCACCGCGAGCAAGGACGGCGCCTGGCTCGCCATCGCCATCGAGAACGAGCGCGACGAGGACGTCAACGACGGCGCTCTCCCGCAGCAGCCGGCCGGCAACCTCAAGATCGTGGCGCTGAAGGACGGCGTTCCCGACTGCGCGACGATCAAGACCGTCGATCTGACGGGCATCGCCACTGTGGCGCCGGAAGATCCGGAGCCGGAGTTCGTCGCCTTCAACGAGGCTGGCGAGATCGCAGTGACGCTGCAGGAAAACAACCACATCGCCATCGTCAAGGCCGACACCGGCGCCATCATAGCCCACTTCCCGGCCGGCTCGGTGACCCTCGAGAACGTCGACACCAAGAAGGACGGCGCCCTCAGCTTCACCGGCAAGCTGGAGAACGTCGCGCGCGAGCCCGACGCGGTGAAGTGGTTGGACAACGACCGCATCGTCGTCGCCAACGAAGGTGATTACCAGGGCGGCTCGCGCGGCTTCACCATCTTCTCTAAGACGGGCGAGGTCCTGTTCGAGTCCGGCCCGGCGCTGGAATACCTCGCAGCCGACGCCGGCCACTATCCGGACGGCCGCAACAAGAAGGGCATCGAGCCGGAGGGCATCGAGATCGGCACCTTCGGCGCCGACAGGCTGATTTTCGTGGCCGCCGAGCGCGCCAACATCGTTGGCGTCTACAAGGATACCGGCGGCGAGCCGCAGTTCCTGCAACTGCTGCCGTCGGGCATCGGCCCGGAGGGGTTGGTGGCTATCCCGTCGCGCAATCTGCTCGCCACCGCGAACGAGGTCGACCTTGTCGAGGACGGCGGCGCCCGCTCGCATGTCATGATCTACGAGCGCGCCGAAGGCCCGGCGAACTATCCGATGATCGTCGCCGACCGCACCGCCGAAGGCGTGCCGCTCGGCTGGGGCGCGCTCTCCGGCCTCGCGGCCGACCCGAAGGAGCCCGGCAAGCTCTTCGCCGTCTCGGACGCTTTCTACAGGGGCGCGCCAGCCATCTTTGCGATCGATGCCACGAAGACGCCGGCCGTGATCACCGGCAAGACGGTCGTCAGCCGCGACGGCCACCCGGCCCAGAAGCTCGACCTCGAAGGCATCGTCTCGGACGGCAAGGGCGGTTTCTGGCTGGCTTCCGAAGGCAACAGCGCGACGCTGACGCCGCATGCCGTGTTCCACGTCGGCGCCGACGGCGCGATCGACAAGGAAATCGCCTTCCCGGCCGAGCTTCTGGCTGGCGAGATCCGCTTCGGCCTCGAAGGAATCACCATTGTTGGCGAAGGCGACGAGCTGATGCTGGTCATGGCCGTCCAGCGCGAGTGGAAGGATGATCCGCAGGGCCAGGTGAAGCTGCTGGCCTACAAGCCTGCCGCCAAGGAGTGGTCGGCCGTGCGCTACCCTCTGGATACGACCAAGGCTGGCTGGATGGGCTTGTCCGAAGTTACCGCGCATGACGGCAAGCTGATCATCGTCGAGCGTGACAATCTGATCGGCTCGGCCGCTGGGACAAAGAAGCTCTACAGTGTCGCGCTGGAGGGCTTCAAGCCCGCCGCGCTCGGCGGCGAACTCCCGGTGGTGCAGAAGACGCTCGTGCGCGACCTGATCCCCGACCTCAAGGCGGCCACCAACGGCTACGTGGTCGACAAGGTCGAGGGCTTCACGGTCGACGCCAATGGCGAGGCATTCGTGGTGACCGACAATGACGGCCTCGACAATTCGTCAGGCGAGACGCTGTTCCTTCGCCTCGGCAAGGTCGACGCAGTCAACTGAGCCGACGCATGCCCCCAAGCAAAAAGCCCGCCGGATCGCTCCGGCGGGCTTTCTTCAGTCTCGGCTCAGGCGAGCCGGGAAACCTTATTCGCCGCGGGCAATCCGGGCGATGTCGGCGCGGGTCACGCCCAGGTCGTCGAGCTGCCGGTTGCTGAGGCGGCTCAGTTCGCGCACGGTCTGGTTGAAACGGCGCCAGTTCTTGTAAGAGCGGATCAGGTTCATCTTTCCCTCCATCTTCCGTCTGTTCTCTGTTACCGCGCTCAAATAGGCATTCGCCGCCACCGGCAGAAGCCGCGAATTTGCATAGCGGAAATGCGTTGTATGCAAAGCGACGTTACGGGAGAGCGGGCCGCCGGCTAAGCATTAAGTTTCTGTTAACTTTATATTTTCCCGTCACGGAACGACACCCGGTTCAGGCCACGTCTAGAACGATCTTGCCTATGTGCTCGCCTTCTTCCATGCGTTCGTGTGCACGCCACGCCTCCCGGTACGGGAAGATCATGTCCATGACCGGGGCGACCTTGCGTTGTGCAAGCAGCGGCCAGGCCTTGGCTTCCAGCTCAGCCGCGATGCCGGCCTTGAACTCGGCCGTGCGCGGCCGCAGCGTCGAGCCCGTGTGCACCAGTCGCTTGACCATTAGCCGCGAGAAATCGGCACTCGCGACCGCTCCGGCCTGGGTAGCGATCTGGACGATGCGGCCATCGACGGCGGCGGCTTCGTAATTGCGCGCGACGTATTCGCCGCCCACCATGTCGAGGATGACGTCGGCGCCCCTGCCGTCGCTCGCCGCCTTCACCGCGGCGACGAAATCCTCGCTGCGATAGTTGATCGCGCGCGCCGCGCCGAGCTTCACGCAGGCGGCGCATTTTTCCTCAGAGCCGGCGGTGGTGATGACGCGTGCGCCGAAGGCCGCGCCAAGCTGGATCGCGGTCGTGCCGATGCCCGACGACCCGCCATGCACGAGCAGCGTTTCGCCCGCTTTCAGCCCGCCGCGCTGGAACACGTTGTGCCAGACAGTGAAGAAGGTCTCCGGCAGCGCCGCCGCTTCGGTGAACGTGTAGCCGGCCGGCAGCGGCAGCGCGCTGGTCCCGTGAACCTTGACGTATTCGGCATAGCCGCCGCCCGGAACCAGCGCGCAGACCTGGTCGCCGACGCGCCAGCGCGCGGCGTCCGGCCCGAGTGAGGCGACCTCGCCGGAAACCTCGAGCCCCGGCAGGTCGGAGGCGCCCGGCGGCGGCGGATAGGCACCCTTGCGCTGCAGTACGTCCGGCCGGTTGACGCCCGCATTCTTCACGCGGATCACGATCTCGCCGGTGCCGGGGCTGGGCACGTCGCGGATCTGCGGCTTCAGCACCAACGGCCCGCCGGGCTCAGTTATCGCGATCGCGGTCATCTTCACCGGTAGTGGGGCAGCGGCCATGCTGGGCTCCGTCGCTTGAAAACGCGCTCGCACTCCTATGTAGTCGCGGGATCCGGGCGGGCAAAGCGGAGATTGGCGATGGCGATCATGGAAGACGAAGCGCGTAAGCCCAAGCGCGCACACGAGATCGGACAGGATATCTCGACACTCTCGGTGGCCGAGCTCGAGAACCGCATCGGCCTTCTCCGCGAGGAAATCGCCCGCCTTGAGGCCGAGCTCGCCGCCAAGGGCTCGACACGCGCCGCCGCCGAGGCGCTGTTCCGGCGCTGAGCGTCGCCCGAATGTCGCGCCGGCGCCGTCGCATCGCCGCATTGGTTCTATTGTAGGGCAGGCACCGCAATCGATTCGAGGCCGGAGGGAAGATGTTCGCGACCTACAGGCCCATCCTTTCCCTGCTGCGCGGCACGGCCTTTCTCCTTGCGGCCTCCGGGCTGCACGGACTGCTGCTGCCGCTGCGCGGCCAGGCCGAGGGGTTTTCCACGGCCGTGCTCGGCCTGCTCGGCACGGCCTGGGCGGGCGGTTTCGTCGCCGGTTGCTTCTTCGCGCCCCGTCTGGTGCGGCGCGCCGGCCATGTGCGCGCCTTCGGCACGTTTGCCGCGGTCGGCGCCATCATCGCGCTGCTGACCGGGATGTTCATCGAGCCGACGGTCTGGATTTTCCTGCGCATCGGCACCGGCTTCACCATGGCTGGAGCCTTCATGGTGATCGAGAGCTGGCTGAACGAGAAGGCCACCAACGAGAACCGCGGCACCGTCTTCGGCCTCTACATGATGGTGACCTACGGCTCGATCATGGGCGGGCAGATGATCGTGGCGGCGGGCGACGTCACCAACGAATCGCTGTTCATGGTTGCCGGCATCCTGTTCTGCCTGTCGCTGATCCCCACCGCCGTTTCGACGCAGGCGAGTCCGAAGCCGCTGCAGGACGTGTCGCTCGACGTGCCCGGCCTCTACGCCAATTCGCCGGTGTCGCTGGTCGCCTGCCTGCTGATCGGCATCGCCAACGGCGCCTGGGGCACGCTAGGCGCCGTCTACGGCGCCCGCATCGGCATCTCCACCGCCGAGATCGCGCTGATGATGAGCCTCGTGGTTGTGGCGGGCGCGGCCATGCAGATGCCGGTCGGCCGCATCTCGGACAGGACCGACCGCCGCTATGTGCTGGCCGCCGCTGCACTGTTTTCGGCGTTCGTCGGCCTCGTCATCTTTTTTGCAGCCCCACGTACCGGCAGCTTCGTCATCGCCCTGACGGCCTGCTACGGCGCGCTTGCCTACACGCTCTACTCGCTGGCGGTCGCGCATGCCAACGACCACGCCAATCCGGAGGATTTCGTGAAAGTGTCGGGCGGCCTGCTGCTGCTCTACGGCTTCGGCACGATGATCGGGCCGGTGCTCGGCGCCATGCTGATGGGATTTCTCCGGCCCGAGAGCCTGTTTCTCGCCACCGCGCTCGCACATTTCGTGCTCGCCGGCTACACGGTGGTTCGCATAACACGCCGCGCGCCGGTGCCGGTCGCCGATCGCGAGGCCTTCAACGTGGTGCCGTCCGAGCGCGGCGTAACGCCGGAGGCAGTGCGTCTCGACCCCCGCACCCAGCCGGCGGAATAGGTTGCAAGTGCACGTCGCCGGTTGAGCTTGCGGCCGTTTTGGCACAAAGTCGCGGGCATGCTTGCGCTCGATGCCTTCAATGCCATCGCAGATCCCAACCGCCGCTATCTGCTGGAAGAATTGCGGCGAGGACCGAAGACGGTCACCGAACTGGCCGGCGGGTTGCCGGTGTCGCGGCCGGCCGTGTCGCAGCATCTCAAGGTGCTGCTCGATGCCGGACTGGTGAAGGCGAAGGCCGAGGGCACTCGACGTGTCTACGCCGTCAGCCCCGAGGGCTTCTTGCGGCTGAACATCTGGCTCGATCAGTTCTGGGAAGTCTGACGAGCTTTTTCGGCGGCTCGTGCGCCCGCGAAGAAAAACGTATACGCTCACGCACGCAGGCTGCGCACCGTCGATCGCCGCGCGTCATGGAATCTGTCGTGCCGGCGGCGCATTGCCGCCGGCTCGGAGCCCCTCAGAGGAGGCGCGGTCAGGGCTGGAAGGTTGTCAATGCTGCGTGGGCTGCAAGGTGTTGAGCTTCGCGATCTCGTCCTTGATGGCCAACTTGCGTCGCTTGAGCAAAGCGATTTCGAGGTCGTCGACGGACGGATGGGTAAGGGCGTCGTCGAGTTCGCGTTCGATATCGGTGTGTCTGCGCTTAAGCTCTTCAAGATGGGTGGCAAGCGACATGAATGATGCTCCCTTTCAGGTTTCCTCGTCGTCGCACCGTCACGTCTCGCCCACCGCTGGCCGAGGCTCAGTGACGGTACGATGACAGTTTGACACCTATTACATGGAATGTCGAACCGCGATTGGTAGCATTTCGCGAAATCGTGAATTGTGCTATAGGCTAGCCGCCGGGCGTCGAGCCTCCGGCCCCGCCCGCATGCGCGACGTCTGCCGTCGCAGGATTTCGCAGAGCAGTTCATGTCCGACCAGGAAAAGGCCGACATCCGTCTCGAATTCGCGCGTCTGAAACAGGAGCACTTGGATTTCGACGCGGCGATCAACGCCATGATCGCGACCGGCTGCGACCCGCTCCAGATCCAGCGCATGAAGAAGAAGAAGCTCGCCATCAAGGACAAGCTGCGCGCGCTCGAGGACCGGATCGTTCCGGACATCATCGCCTGATTCGGCTTTCGCGCTGCCGTTTGCCACCCTGCCTTGAAGGTTTTCGCCGCTTTCGCTATGCGGCGAAATCGCAGTCGCGTGGAGCCGCCCCGTGAGTGAACAGCAGGCCGACGTCGCCGTCATCATGGGCAGCCAGTCCGACTGGGCGACGATGCGACACGCCGCGGAGACGCTGGCCGCGCTCGGCATCAGCCATCGGGCGCTGATCGTCTCGGCCCACCGTACGCCCGACCGGCTGGTCGCGTTTGGCAAGGGCGCGAAGGCCGCGGGCTACAAGGTCGTGATCGCAGGCGCCGGCGGTGCGGCGCACCTGCCCGGCATGACCGCAGCCATGACGCCGCTGCCGGTGTTCGGCGTACCGGTGGAATCGAAGGCGCTGTCCGGCCAGGATTCCCTGCTGTCTATCGTGCAGATGCCGGCCGGCATCCCCGTCGGCACGCTGGCAATCGGCAAGGCCGGCGCCATCAACGCCGCGCTGCTCGCCGCCGCCGTGCTGGCGCTGTCAGACCCGGCGCTCGCGGCGCGCCTCGACACCTGGCGTGCCGCGCAGAGCGCCAGCGTTGCCGAAGCGCCGGCGGACGGCGCATGAGGCCGCTGTCGCCGGGCGCGACGATCGGCATCATCGGCGGCGGCCAGCTCGGCCGCATGCTGGCCATGGCCGCCGCGCGCCTCGGCTACCGCACACTGATCCTCGAGCCTCAGTCCGGCTGCCCGGCGGCCCAGGTCGCCTCCGGCCAGATCGTCGCCACCTATGACGATCCCGCCGCGCTGGCAAAACTTGCCGACGCCTGCGACGTGGTCACCTACGAGTTCGAAAACGTGCCGGTCGGGGCTGCGGAAACGCTGGCCCAACACGTCCCGGTCTGGCCGCCCGCACGGGCGCTAAAAATTGCCCAGGACCGGCTGGTCGAAAAGACTTTTCTGCGCGAGGCCGGGCTGTCCACCGCAAACTTCGTCGCTGTGGACAATGACGGGGATATCGGGGCTGGTCTCGCGCGCTTCGGCGCCGGCATCCTTAAGACCAGGCGGCTCGGCTACGACGGCAAGGGCCAGCACCGGCTGGGTGAGGGCTCCGACACGTCGGGACTTTTCGGCGGGATGGGAGGCGTGCCGCTCATCCTGGAATCGCTGGTCGCATTCGACTGCGAGATCTCCGTCATCGCTGCGCGCGGCATCGACGGCGCGCTCGCGGCCTACGACCCGGCCCGCAACGTCCACCGCGAAGGTATTCTGCATTCGTCCACGCTTCCCTCCGGAGTTGCCGCGACTACGGCCGCCGCGGCGAAGCAGGCGGCCTTCGCCATCCTGGCGGCGCTCGGCTATGTCGGCGTCATCGGCGTCGAGTTCTTCGCCATGGCGGACGGCTCGCTGCTGGTGAACGAGATCGCCCCGCGCGTCCACAATTCCGGCCACTGGACGGAAGCCGCCTGCGTGATCTCGCAGTTCGAGCAGCACATCCGCGCGGTCGCCGGCCTGTCGCTCGGCGATCCCGCCCGCCACAGCGACTGCGTGATGGAGAACCTGATCGGCGACGACGTTTTGCGTGCCGCGGCGCTGCTGACGGAGCCGGGCCTGATGCTCCACCTCTACGGCAAGGACGAAACCCGCCCCGGCCGCAAGATGGGCCATTTCACGCGGCTGACCGGCCCCGCCGGACCACCGCGCCGAAGCCCCCGCAGCGGTTGACATCGTGAGCCGACCTCGTCTATGAGCCTGCGCCTAAGCGGGCGCGTCTTCGGGCGCGCCTTTCAGTTCGGCCCGCAGCAGGGGCCTAGCCAACGGGCCAGACCAATGAAGATCAAGAATTCCCTCAAGGCGCTCAAGGGCCGCCATCGCGACAACCGCATGGTTCGCCGCAAGGGCCGCATCTACATCATCAACAAGACCGCGCCGCGCTACAAGGCCCGCCAGGGCTGAGGTGCGGCCGGCATCGCCGGCTCACGGATAATTCAGTTTGACGTTTCGCGGCGCGGGCATAGATTCCGTGCATGCGGGACGTTTTTGCGCTTTCCATCGCACTGATTCTCTCGGCCGCCGTGCCGGCTCTCTCCGAAGTCCAGGAAGCGGCGACGCCTCCGCCGGCCGCCACCGAAGGCGCCGCGCCAGCGGAGCAGCCCAGGGCGAAAACCCAGGCCGAAAGGCTCGACCAGCTTTTTTCCGAGCTGAAGAAGGAACGTAACGAAAAAGCCGCCGAGCGCATCGCCACCCGTATCTGGGGCGAGTGGGGCCAGTCCGGCAGCGCCTCCATCGACCTGATGATGGAGTGGTCGCAGACGGCCATGACAGACCGCAAGTTCGACGTGGCGCTCGATTTCCTCGACCAGGTGGTGACCATCCGTCCGAGCTACGCCGAGGGTTGGAACCGCCGGGCCACCGTCCACTACATGATGCGCAACTACGCGAAATCGATGGCCGACATCAGCGAGACGCTGCGGTTGGAGCCGCGCCATTTCGGAGCCCTTTCCGGCATGGCCGCCATGCTGGAGGCAACCGGCCGCAAGGAGCAGGCGCTGCATGCCTATGAGCGCGTGCTGGAGATCTATCCGATGATGCGCTCCGCCCAGGGACAGGTCGCCACCCTGTCGGAAGAACTCGCCGGCGAGGGCATCTGACGGCGCCTGAAACCTTCCGGCGCTACGATGCGTAACTGGCGGATCCGCCGAGCTTTTTTTACAGAATGAACCTCGCCTACGCAGCCCTCGCCTTTGTCGCCGCCCTGTTCTTCGTCCTCGTCGGTCTCACCCGGACCGGCGCCTGGCTGATCGAACGGCGATATCCGCCGGTCGGCGAATTCGCCGACATTGCCGGCACCCGCATCCACTACAGGCATGTGCCGCCGCCATTTTCCCGCGCCCCGGCGGTGGTGTTCCTGCACGGCGCCAGTTCCAACCTCAACGACCAGATGCTGCCGCTGAAGCCACTGCTGGAGGGCAAGGCGGAGATGCTTTTTTTCGACCGGCCGGGGCATGGCTGGTCGGACCGCGGCAGCACTAACGAAGATCCGGCCGGCCAGGCGGCGACGGTCGCAGCGCTCATGGACCACCTCGGCATAGAGCGCGCCATTTTGGTTGGCCATTCCTTGGGCGCTGCCACCGCGACCGCCTTTGCGCTCGATCATCCAGGGCGCACGGCCGGGCTGGTATTGCTGTCGTCGGCGACGCATCCCTGGCCGGGCGGTACCACCTCCTGGTACTATAGCCTCACCGCGACGCCGGTGGTCGGCTGGCTGTTTTCGGAAGCCGTGTCGCTGCCGGCGGGCTGGCTGCGCATGCCGGCCGCCACGACCTGCGTCTTCGCGCCCAACCCGGTACCTGACAACTATCTCGATAAGGCTTCGATCGGCCTTGTGCTGCGGCCGTCCGTGTTCCGCGCCAACGCCGTCGATGTCGAAGGCCTCTACCGTTACGCGGTCGAAACCGCGCCGCGCTACAAGGACATTTCCGCCCCGACGATCGTGATATCGGGCGACAGCGACACGGTGGTCTACGAGGAGATCCATAGTGCCGGGCTCGCTCGCGACATCGCTGGCGCCGAAATCGTCTGGATTCGAAATCTCGGCCACAAGTCGGACTGGATCGCGTCCGAACTCGCTGCCGGCGCAGTCCTGAAGCTGGCGGGGCAGGCGGTGGAACTCGAAGCGATGGCGCGCGAGGTCGAAGCCCGCGTCAGGGCCGACCGATCGGGAAGCGAATGCGCCGATCCCAAGCCGATGCTCGCTTCCGGCCAGGGCTGAGCCTGCCGCCGCGTGCCAACGTCGAAAAAGCTGGTTCTGTCAGCCGCCGTCGGCCGAAACGTAGGCGATGCGCAGCATGTTGGTGGCACCGGGCGTGCGCAGCGGCACGCCGGCGGTGACGATGATGCGGTCGCCCGGCCGGGCGAACCCTTCCTGCAGCGCGATGCGGCAGGCGCGGTCGACCATGTCGTCGAGGTCGTGCGCGTCCTCGGTCACCACGCAGTGCGTGCCCCACAGCAGCGACAGCCGCCGTGCCGTCTGGGTGATCGGCGAAAGCGCGATGATCGGCACCTTCGGCCGCTCGCGCGCGGCGCGCAGGCCGGTGTTGCCGGACGCAGTGTAGGTCACGATCGCAGCCGCCTTCAAAGTCTCGGCGATCTGGCGCGAGGCGAGCGAAATCGCGTCCGCGCCGGTCGCCTCCGGCTCGGAGCGCTGGGCGTTGATGATGCCCGGATAGGTCGGGTCCTGCTCCACGCGCTCGGCGATGCGGTTCATCATGGAAACCGCTTCGACCGGATATTTTCCGGCGGCCGATTCGGCCGACAGCATGATGGCGTCGGCGCCTTCGAACACCGCGATCGAGACGTCCGAAACCTCGGCGCGCGTGGGCACGGCGGCGGAAATCATCGATTCCAGCATCTGCGTGGCCACGACAACCGGCTTGCCGGCGCGGCGGGCGGCGCGCGTCATCTGCTTCTGGATGCCGGGCACCGCCTCCAGCGGCATTTCCACGCCGAGGTCGCCGCGCGCCACCATCAGCGCATCCGACATGTCGATGATTTCGGCCAGGCGCGCGACGGCCTGCGGCTTCTCGATCTTCGACATGATCGCGGCGCGCCCGCGCGCCAGCTTGCGGGCCTCGGCGATGTCCTCCGGCCGCTGCACGAAGGACAGTGCAAGCCAGTCGACGCCGGTCTCGGCCACCGCTTCCAGGTCGGCTCGGTCCTTGGCGGTCAGCGCGCCGACCGGCAGGTCCGTGTCCGGCAGGCTGACGCCCTTGCGATCCGAAATCGTGGTGCCGGTGACGACCTTGCAGACGATCTTCTTGCCGTCGGCCTCGACGGCCTTCAGCTCCAGCTTGCCGTCGTCGATGAGGAGGCGGTGGCCGGCCTCGACCGAGCGCAGGATTTCCGGATGCGGCAAGAACACGCGACTGGCGTCGCCCGGCGCCTCGTCGTCGTCGAGCACGAAGACTTGGCCGACTTCCAGCTGCTCCTTGCCGCGCGCGAACTTGCCGACGCGCAGCTTCGGCCCCTGCAGATCGGCCAGGATGCCGATCGGTCGGCCGATCCGGCTTTCGACGCTACGGATGCGCGCCACCAGCGTGCGCATCGCGTCATGGTCCGTATGGCTCATGTTGATGCGGAAGACGTCGGCGCCGGCCTCGAACAGGCGGCCGATCATCTCCTCGTCGGACGAGGCGGGGCCTAGCGTGGCGAGGATTTTGACCTTGCGGTTGCGTCTCATGGCGTACCTGTTCCCGTGGCGGAGGCGGTCCCGTCCGGCGCGGGTTCGTCGGTGAGCTGAACCATCCAGCTCGCCTGTTCGCCTGTGTCGTATTCCTGGAATCCGGCGCGCTGGAAGCCGCGCGGCACGCAGTCGCTGACGCCGGAAATCTTGAATTCCTTTTCCGCCACGCACATGCTGGTCGGGCCGTCCCAGCGGCCGCCGCGCTCGGCGTCCTCGGCGTAGAGGTAGTAGAAGCGCGAGGAGAGGTCGCCCTCGATCAGCGTCTTGCAGGTCGATCCCTCGATGTGCCACCAGCCCTCGGTGACCCAGCCCGCCTGCGCGCGATAGCCGATCGCCACGCCGACAAGATTCTGGGTGGCATTGCACACGCGGAAGTCGGCCCTTGCAGCGGAAACCCCGCAGAGCGATGCGAGCATCGCGGCAACGGCTACCAGAACGCCCCTCCAGGCCCGGCGGTCACGCGGCTTTGCGCCGACGTCCATTCCAAAACCCCTCATGCGCGTCGATGGCATTCCTTACGACCCCTTTTCGGCAATGTCGCCGCCCATGTCAACGCAATGAAGCGCCCCCTCCAATCGATTTAGAGCCTCCGTCCGGGCACGGCACGATCCGGCACGCTTCGCTGGCGAGCTTGGTCACAACCATGGCCAAACGACGGCATTGCGCGGGGCGTCGCTTCATGGAAAGACGGCCATTCCAGCCGAGGAATGCCGATGACCCGATCTGTCTTGTTCGCTCCCTTCGATCTGGTCGACGGGGACAGGTCGCGCGGGCTGGTGCTACTGGCCGACCATGCCGGCCGCGCGCTGCCGGAGGAATATGGCAGCCTCGGCCTGCCGGCGACGGAGTTCGAGCGTCACATCGCCTACGACATCGGCGTCGAGTGGCTGACGCGGGAACTGGCCGCGCTGACCGACGCGCCGGCGGTGCTGGCGAATTTCTCGCGCCTGCTGATCGATGCCAACCGCGGCGAGGACGACCCGACCCTCATACGCCAGCTCTATGACGGCACCGTGATCGGCGGCAATTATCCGATGGCGCCGGAAGAGCGCGAGCGTCGCTTGGAAAATTTCTACCGCCCCTATCACGACGCGGTCGGTTCCCTGGTCGCCTCTGTGGCGGCGGCTAGCGGCGCGGCGCCCTTCATCGTCTCGCTGCACTCCTTCACGCCGGTGATGCAGGGCGTGCCGCGGCCCTGGCACGTGGGCATATTGTGGGACGCCGATCCGCGCGCGGCGCTACCGATGATCGAGATGCTGGCGAACGACGAGGACCTCGTGGTCGGCGACAACGAGCCCTACGACGGCGCCTTGCGCGGCGACACCATGTTCCGCCACGCCATCGTCAACGGCTATGCGCACGCGCTGATCGAGGTGCGGCAGGACCTGATCGCCACGCCGGCGACAGCGCGTTCGTGGGCGATGCGGCTGGCACCCATCATTGACGCGCTCAACGCCAGATCCGATATGCATGAGGTGGTTCAGTTCGGCTCGCGCACCGGGCCGCTGTGACGGAGGCAGCCATGGATCATCTCAGCGAAACCCAGAAGCGGGATTTTGAGGCCGCGGCGTTCCGCCGGTTGGTCGAACACCTGCGGCAGCGCAGCGACGTCCAGAACATCGACCTGATGAACCTCGCCGGCTTCTGCCGCAACTGCCTGTCGAACTGGTATCGCGAGGCAGCGGATGCGGCCGGCGTGGCGATCGACAAGGACGCGTCGCGCGAGATGATCTACGGCATGCCCTATGCCGAATGGCAGGCACGCCACCAGACCGAGGCCAGCGCTGCCAAAAAGGCCGAGTTCGAGGCCAAGCGCCCGCACGATCACTGAGCCGGCGCGGGCCGGTCCGCTCGCTTTCCTGCCTTGACCCTGCCCGGCCGATCGGGCAATCCGACCGCCGGAAACGCGGCCGTTGCGACTCGGCCGCCCGCGAACAGTCGCACCAAGGGGAGCCCGATCATGGCCGACGAAATCACCGGCGAATCCGCCCAGACCGTGGCCGCCGGCCAGCTTCGCTCGATCATCGAGCGCATCGAACGGCTCGAAGAGGAAAAGAAGACGCTGGCCGACGATATCAAGGACGTCTACGCCGAGGCCAAGGGCACCGGCTTCGACACCAAGGCCATCCGCACCATCGTGCGCCTGCGCAAGAAGGACCAGGCCGAGCGCGAGGAGGAGGAATCGATCCTCGACCTATACAAGGCCGCCCTGGGCATGGCGTGACGCGCTGGCTCCATTGAGCCTTGCGGCTGCGGCCCTGGAGGGCTAGTCGCTGACGACCGGAGGAGCAGTGAGCATGGCCGCCGCAAAACCTTACGCGATTGCAATCGTCGGCGTCGGCAAGATCGCCCGCGACCAGCATCTGCCGTCGATCTCGCGCGACAAGACCTTCCGGCTCGCTGCAGGCGTGAGCCGCAACGCGCGCATCGACGGCGTGCCCAACTACACCAGCCTCGATGCCTTTCTCGCGGCCGAGCCGAACGTGCCGGTGGTGGCGCTGTGCCAGCCGCCGCAGGCACGCTTTGCCGCGGCGCGCACCGCGCTGGAACACCGCCGCCACGTGCTGCTGGAAAAGCCGCCCGGAGCGACGCTTTCCGAGGTCGAGCAACTGGTGAGCCTCGCACGGGAGAAGGGCGTCACGCTGTTCGCCACCTGGCACTCGCGTTTTGCGCCCGCCGTGGCCGCCGCTCGCAAGTGGCTCACCGACAAGAAGATCCGGTCCGCAAAAATCGTCTGGAAGGAAGACGTGCGCCGCTGGCACCCCGGCCAGGCCTGGATCTGGGAGCCGGGCGGCATGGGCGTGTTCGACCCCGGTATCAACGCGCTCTCGGTGCTGACCGAAATCTATCCGCGCGAGGTGCATCTGACCTCGGCCACGCTGGAGTTCCCGGAAAACTGCCAGACCCCGATCGCGGCGAAGATGAGCTTCGACGACGGCGACACCAGCATCGAGGCGGATTTCGACTGGCGACAGGAAGGCCCGCAGAGCTGGGACATTGTTGCCGACACCGACGGGGGCCGGATGCTGCTGTCCGCCGGTGGCAGCGTGCTCGCGATCGACGGCAAGGTGGTGAGCCAGGAGCCGGAGGCCGAGTATGACGGCATCTACCGGCGTTTCGCGGAGCTTCTCGATGCGGGAGCGAGCGATGTCGACGTGCGGCCGCTGCGCCATGTCGCCGATGCGTTCATGCTCGGGCGGCGGGTGACGACGGACGCGTTCTACGATCCGAAACGGGCTTAGGCCCGCGGCTGCGACTGCAACCGCGTCGCGTCACGAAATCCTAACCGCGTCGGCGAAAACAGCTGTTGCGTTTGGCGGCGATCAAGGCAATCTGCGCATCGACCGGGCGAGCTTGCCCCGTATGCCGGGCCGACCTGGCGACGCGACGCACAGGGGTATCTCAATGAGCTACAAGTCGATACTCGCCAACATCGACATCGACTTCCCGACTGACGCGATCGTCGGCTGCGCGCTGGAACTGGCCAAGGCCTTCGACGCTCGGCTGGTGGGTTTCGCCTCGGCCGACATGCCGATGCCGATCGTCACCACCGAGGGCATGGTGGTCGACGGCGGTTTCCTGGAGGACCAGCGCGAGGAGATCGAGGAGCGGATAGCCGCCGCGAAGGTCGAGTTCGAACGCATCGTCGGCTCGGCCGCGGCCACGAATTGGCACAGCATCATGAACAACCCGACCCGGGCGCTCACCGACGCCGCCCGCCTCGCCGACCTGATCGTCACCGCATCGCCGCCGGCGACGGGTGACAACGCCAACCGCGACATCGACATCGCCAGCGTCGCGCTGCACAGCGGCCGGCCGCTATTGGTAGCGGCGACCGGCGGGGCGCATCCGCTGGGCGGCAAGGCGCTGGTCGCCTGGAAGGACACGCGCGAGGCCCGCCGCGCCCTGCGCGACGCGGCCCCCCTGCTGGCCAAGGCGGCGGAGGTCGCAATCGTCACGGTGGATCGCGACGAACTCGAAACCACCACCGAGAGCCTTGAAGACGTGTCGCGCTACCTCGCCGACTACGGAATCACCGCGCGGACGGAAATCCTGACCGGCCACGATGATTCCTACGCCCTGCTGGACTACGCGCAGGCGATGAGCGCCGACCTCGTGGTGTTCGGCGCCTTCGGCCACAGCCGCCTGCGCGAATGGGTTTTTGGCGGCGTCACCCACTCGTTGCTCACCGAAACCGGCTTCAACCGGTTCGTGTCGAGCTGATATTTTTTGCCCGGCGACTGCGCCGGGCTTTTCGGCAGCCATTCGTGCGACGGCGAGCCTCGGACCTATCAGCCGAAGCGGCGCGCGGCGTCGATCGCCAGCCCGAGGCCGACCGAGCCGAACCGGTCCGAGCGCGAAACCCGCGCGCCGGGGAAGCGTGCGATGGCCGCCGCCTCGACCACCGGCACCTGCACGCCGCCGCCCGTCAGGATCACCGTCTGGATTGCCTCTGCCGCCACGCCGGCGAGTTTTAGCGCCGCGTCCAGCGCCGCGGAAATCCTGGCGACGAGTTCGGCGACCGCTGTCTCGAACTCCGGACGCGTGACCGGCACCTGCAGCTGCAGGCCCGGCTCCGAAAGCCGGATGGTCGCCTGCGGGGCGTCGGTCAGCGTGATCTTCGTCTTCTCCGACTCCGCCGCCAGACGATGCCCGGAGCGGTGCTTCAGCATGTGCGCATAGCGCCTCAGCTTGGCCGGCTCGGCCGCCTCGCGGATCAGCGTCTGGATGTCGCGCGCGGTGCGCGGCGTGTAGAGCGTGTTGATGCGGTGCCAGGTCGCCATGTCGTTGAAGTACCAGACCGGCATGTGCCGGCGCCCGTCGGCGCTCAGCGTGCCGAGGCCGAGTTCCGGCATGACTTTGGCGATGCTCAGCCGGCGGTCGAAATCGGTGCCGCCGACATGCACGCCGGTCGTCGATAGAATGTCGCGGCGCCGGTCGGGATCGCCGGCATGCCGCGGCGAAAGCCGCAGCACCGAGAAGTCGGAGGTGCCGCCGCCGATGTCGACGACCAGCGCGAGCTGCTCGCCGGCAAGCCCGCGCTCGTGGTGAAGCGCCGCCGCCACCGGCTCGTACTGGAACTCGATGTCGCAAAAGCCTTCGGCGCGAGCCGCGGAGGCAAGCTGGCCCTCGGCCGCGCGGTCGGCCTCGTCGTCGTCGTCGACGAAACGCACCGGCCGCCCGAGCACCACCTTCTCCGGCGCCTCGCCGTTTTCGGCCGCCAGACACGTGCGCAGATGGCGCAGGAAGCGGCCGATCACCGCCTCGAAACTCAGCCGGTCGCGGCCGAGCTGGGTCGTCTCGCCCATCAGGCTGGTGCCGAGGATGGACTTCAGCGCCCGCATGAAGCGGCCCTCGGCGCCCTCCATGTATTCCTGGACGGCGGCACGGCCGAAATGAATGCGGCCGTCCTCCAGGCTGAAGAACAGCGCGGTCGGGATGGTCACCTGCTCGCCTTCGAGCGCGATGAGGCGCGGCGCTCCGCCGGGCAGGCAGAGGCCGACGGTCGAGTTCGTGGTGCCGAAATCGACACCGCAATGGTTCTGGGACATGACGCGACGGACCTCGCAGTACAGCGGGTCCCGCACGCCAGAGGCGCGCGTTCGGGACCGGCTTGGGGAGAGGGGCCGCTCCTCTAGCCGATACCGCCCGCGATGGGAAGCCCGTCCGGCGCCGATTTTTCGCGCTGGTTACACCCCCAGCCCGCGCTGGTGCAGCGCGACCGTGATCTCGTCGAGGATCGCCGGGTCGTCGATGGTGGCCGGCATCTTCCATTCCTCGCGGTCGGCGATCTTCTGCATCGTGCCGCGTAGGATTTTTCCCGAGCGCGTCTTTGGCAGGCGCTTGATGGTCAGCACAGTGCGGAACGCCGCCACCGGCCCGATGCGGTCGCGCACCAGCGCCACCACCTCGCGCTCGATCTCGGCGCCGTCGCGCGTCACCCCGGCGTTGAGCACCACGAAGCCGCAGGGCACCTGCCCCTTCATTTCGTCGTGGATGCCGATCACCGCGCATTCGGCAACGTCCGGATGTTCGGCCACCACCTCTTCCATGCCGCCGGTCGACAGACGGTGGCCGGCGACGTTGATGATGTCGTCGGTGCGCGCCATGATGAACAGGTATCCGTCGTCGTCGACCATGCCCGCGTCGGCCGTCTTGTAGTAGCCGGGAAACTCGGCGAGGTAGGCCTGGCGGAAGCGCTCGTCGGCGTGCCACAGCGTCGGCAGCGCGCCGGGCGGCAGCGGCAGCTTTACCACGACATTGCCCAGCTTGCCGTGCGGCACCTCGTGGCCGGCGTCGTCCAGCACGCGCACGTCGTAGCCCGGCATAGGCACGCCGGGCGAGCCGTGCTTCACAGGCAGCAGCCCCAGCCCGACCGGGTTCTGGCTGATCGGCGCGCCTGTCTCGGTCTGCCACCAGTGGTCGATCACCGGCACGCCGAGCTTCTGCTCGGCCCATTCCAATGTCGGCGGGTCGGCGCGCTCGCCGGCAAGGAACAGCGTACGGAATTTCTTCAGGTCGTATTTCGGCAAAAAGCTGCCGGTCGGATCCTGCCCCTTGATGGCGCGGAAGGCGGTCGGCGCGGTGAACAGCGCCACCACGCCATGCTCGGCTATGACCCGCCAGTAGGTGCCGGCATCGGGCGTGCCCACCGGCTTGCCCTCGAACAGCACCGTGGTGCAGCCGGCAAGCAGCGGCGCGTAGACGATGTAGCTGTGGCCGACCACCCAGCCCACGTCAGACGCCGCCCAGAACACCTCGCCCGGCTCGACGCCGAACTCGTTCTTCATGGTCCATTGGAGCATGACCATGTGGCCGCCATTGTCGCGCACCACGCCCTTGGGCTGGCCGGTGGTGCCGGAGGTGTAGAGCACGTAGAGCGGATCGGTGGCCTTGACAGGCACGCACTCCACATTGGCGCCGGCGGCACGCTCGCGCGCCACCTGGTCGGCATAGTCGAGGTCGCGGCCTTCGTGCATGTCGCAGGCCAGCTGCGGCCGCTGGACGACGATGCAGCGCGAAACCTTGTGGTGGGCCATTTCGATGGCGTGGTCGAGCAGCGGCTTGTAGGCGACGACGCGGCCCGGCTCGAGGCCACACGAAGCCGAGATGATCAGGTTGGGCGTGGCGTCGTCGATGCGGGTGGCAAGCTCGCGCGCGGCAAAGCCGCCGAACACCACCGAATGCACCGCGCCGATGCGCGCGCAGGCGAGCATGGCGAACACCGCCTCGGGAATCATCGGCATGTAGAGGATGACGCGGTCGCCCTTGGCGACACCCTGGTTCTTCAGCACCGAGGCCAGCGCCACCACCTCGCGCTTAACTTCGGCGTAGGTGTAGGTGCGGCCGGTGGCGGTGATGGCGCTGTCGTAGATCAGCGCCGGCTGGTCGGCACGGCCGCTGGCGACGTGCCGGTCGATGGCGTTGAAGCAGGTGTTGCACTCAGCGCCCACGAACCAGCGACCGTATGTTCCTGCGTCCGCATCGAAGACCTTGTCCCAGCGCCGGTTCCAGTCGATGGCCTCGGCCGCCTTTGCCCAGAAAGCCTCGGGATCGCTGCGCCATTCCGCGTAGACGCCGTGATAGTTCGAAACCATGGGTGCATACCTCCCTCGATGCGTCCGGTTTTATGCCGGCCACCCGGTTTTGGCGACTGCATGCCAGATCGGAGCGCCGCTCGTCCATTCGGCAAATGTCCTAGAACCTTCGGCGCGCGTCACTTTGACACGGGCGGGGAAGCTGTTCAAAAGGAAGCATGACCAAGCTGCTGTCGCTGATCATTGTCGGGATGATGGCGATCCAGGTGATCAGGCCGCTGGGCTTGCCGGGCCTGCGCCGCCGCCGCGACTGCTGGAAGCTCGCCGTCGGCGCGCTGGCGGCGATCACCATCACAGTGCTGCTCAGCCACGGCTTCGGGGCCTGAATCGCGGAGTACCGACATGACCGATCAAGCACGCGCCGAACTCGAAAGCTCCATGATCCGGTTCGGCGAAGCCTGGGCGAAAGGCGACCGCGCGACGGTAGATGCGCTGCTCTCCCCGGGCTACACCCACATCGACATCTACGGAGCGTTCCACGACAGGGCCAGCTGGCTCGACTACGCCGCCGGGCGGAGCGGCCGCGCCACGACGATCGGCTTTCGCGACGTCGTGACCCGTATATTCGGCGATGTCGCCATCGTGACCGGCATCAACGACATCAGGGGTAGCGGCATCCGCGACGCGGCTGACGAGGCAGGCCTGACTTTGCGCTTCACGCAGGTGTGGGTCAGGCGCTCCGGCCAATGGGTGAGGGAAGCCTTTCAGGCGACCCCCATCCGCACGGAGACCGCCCGTTGAGCTAAGCTGCGGACGAACTCAAGCCGCCTTTTCGAGCTCGGGGCTCCATTTTCCCAGCGCGGCGAGACCGTTCATGCGGGCGCGATGGGCGAAGGCACGCTGGCCGGCGGAGACGTTCTGCGGCTTGCCGCTCCACGCTTTTTGGGGTGCTGCCTGCAGCGCGCGGCCGTAGGAGAAGGTGAGCTTCCACGGATGCGGGCCGATCGCGTTGATGGCGTTGAGATTGGCGGTCGCCTCCTCGTCGGACTGGCCGCCTGAGAGGAATGCAATGCCGCCGATGGCAGCCGGCACGACCTCGCGGAAGCAGCGGATCGTCTTTTCGGCCACCTCCCCAGGGCTGCTCGGCTTGCCGGACTTCATCCCGGCGATGACCATGTTCGGTTTCAGGATCGAACCTTCCAGCCGCACCTTCATGGCATGGAGCTCGACATAGAGCTTCACCAGCACCGACCGCGTCACCTCGAAGCAGGTGTCGATGTCGTGGTCGCCGTCCATCAGCACTTCCGGCTCGACGATCGGGACGATGCCTGCCTCCTGGCAGAGCGCGGCGTAGCGCGCGAGCGCATGGCAGTTCGCGGCGACCGCCGCGACCGACGGGATGCCGGGCCCGATGTCGATGACGGCGCGCCATTTGGCGAAGCGGGCGCCGAGCTTGAAATACTCGGCCAGCCGACCTGCCAGGCCGTCCAGCCCTTCGGTGATCGTCTCGCCGGGAAAGCCCGGCAGCGGCTTGGCGCCAAGATCGACCTTGATGCCGGGAATGGCGCCAGCCGCCTTGATCAGGTCGACCAGCGGCGTGCCGTCGGCGGCCTTCTGGCGGATCGTCTCGTCGTAGAGGATGACGCCGGAGATGTGGCCCTTCATGGCCTCGGTGGCGCGAAACAGCATCTCGCGATAGTCGCGCCGGTTGGCCTCGGTCGATTCCACGCCGATAGCGTCGAAGCGCTTCTTGATGGTGCCGGAACTCTCGTCAGCCGCAAGCAGCCCCTTGCCGTCGGCAACCATCGCCGCCGCGATGTCCTCGAGACGTTCGCCCATGATCTTCCTCCGCTTGTTGGCCCGTCGCTGGCTCGGCCAGTCAGCGCTTCAGCACCTCGACGCCAGGCAGCGGCTTGCCCTCCATCCATTCCAGGAACGCGCCGCCGGCGGTCGAGACGTAGGTGAAGTCGTCGGCGACGGCGGCATGGTTGAGCGCGGCGACCGTATCGCCGCCGCCGGCCACCGAAACCAGCCCCGCACCCTTCGTGCGGCTGGCGGCATGGCGCGCCACCGCGACCGTGGCGGCGTCGAACGGCGCGATCTCGAAGGCCCCGAGCGGCCCGTTCCAGACAAGCGTGGCGGCGCGGTCGATCCAGGCGTTGACGTTCTCGATCGACTTCGGCCCGACGTCGAGGATCATGCCGTCCGCGGGCACGTTCTCGATGCCGACGACCTCGCTCGCCGCGCCGGCCTTGAATTCCTTCGCCACCACCCCGTCGGACGGCAGCACGATGGCGCAGCCGGCCCCTGCCGCCTCGATCATGATCTGGCGTGCAGTGTCGGCAAGATCGTGCTCGCACAGCGATTCGCCGACATTGGTCCCGCGCGCGGCAAGGAAGGTGTTGGCCATGCCGCCTCCGATCACCAGCGCGTCGACCTTCTTCACCAGGTTCATCAAGAGGTCGATCTTGGTCGAGACCTTGGCGCCGCCGACGATCGCGATCACCGGCCGCCGCGGGTCGCCTAGCCCCTTTTCCAAGGCTTCCAGCTCGGCCTGCATCGTGCGGCCGGCATAGGCCGGCAACAGGTGCGCCAGCCCCTCGGTCGAGGAATGCGCGCGGTGCGCCGCCGAGAACGCGTCGTTGACGTAGAGGTCGCCGTTTTCCGCCAGCGCCTTGGTGAAGGCCGGATCGTTCTTTTCCTCGCCCTTGTGGAAGCGGGTGTTCTCCAGCATCAGCACGTCGCCGTCGCGCATCGCCGCGACCGCGTCGGCGGCCGGCGCCCCGATGCAGTCGGAGGCGAATTTCACGTCTCGGCCGAGGATCGCCGCGGTCGCGGCGGCGATCGGCTTCAGCGACTGCTTCGGGTCGGGGCCGTCCTTCGGCCGGCCGAAATGCGCGAGCAGAATGACCTTTGCGGCCTTGTCGGAAAGCTCCGCGATGGTCGGCACCACGCGCTCGATGCGGGTCGGGTCGGTGACCTTTCCGTCGGCGACAGGCACGTTTAGGTCGACCCGAACCAGGACGCGCTTGTCCTTGACCGGGCCGATGTCGTCGAGTGTCTTGAAGCCCGCCATTGACGTTTTTCTCCCGAACTATAGGACGACATTAACCCCAGCCCCCGACGATGCAAGCCGCGCGGCGGGGCAGTTGCGGTTTTTGGCGCCCGCATCATCGCCATCTGATGCAATGCAATATATGCTTGCTGCATTGCAAGGCGGACGGAGGGAAGCATGGGCACCGGCACCGGGGACGGCCTGATCGCGGGAGCCGTGCGATGAGCGGCAACGGCAAGGCCGGCAATGGCGGCGTCCAGAAGAAGCCGATCAACATCGCGCTGCAGGGCGGCGGCTCGCACGGCGCGTTCACCTGGGGCGTGCTCGACCGCCTGCTGGAGGACGGCCGGCTTGATTTTTCGGCTGTCTCCGGCACCAGCGCCGGTGCCATGAACGCGGTCGCGCTGGTCGACGGCTGGACGCGCGGCGGCGCCGAGGGTGCTCGCGAAAAGCTCGATTCCTTCTGGCAGGCCGTCTCCCGCAAGGGCCGCTTCAGCCCCGTGCAGCGCACCCCCTGGGACATGCTGCTCGGCAACTGGTCGATCGAGAATTCGCCGAGCTACATCATCTACGAAGCCTGGTCGCGGATGGTGTCGCCCTATGTCGCCAATCCGCTGAACTTCAATCCGCTGCGCGACGTAGTGGAGGACGAGATCGACTTCGACCGCGTCCGCGCCTGCCAGGCGATCAAGATCTTCCTGTGCGCCACCAATGTCGAAACGGGCCAGCTTCGCGTCTTCAAGCCGGAGGAGATCCATCTTGACGTGGTTATGGCGTCGGCCTGCCTGCCGCAGATCTTCCAGGCGGTCGAGATCGACGGCAAGCCCTATTGGGACGGGGGCTATGGTGGCAATCCGGCCATCTTCCCGTTCTTCAACGCCACGCCGACGGAGGATGTGCTCCTGGTGCAGATCAACCCGGTGCTGCGCGAGGGCACGCCGCGCAGCGCGGTCGAAATCGCCAACCGCGTCGACGAAATCACCTTCAACGCCGGCCTGCTGCGCGAATTCCGCGCCATCGCCTTCGTCAAGGATCTGCTCGAGGCCGGCCTGCTGTCGCATGGCCAGTACCGCGACATCCGCATGCACCGCATCGACGCGGACGAAGCGTTCAAGGACCTGTCGGCATCCTCCAAGATCAACGCCGAATGGGCCTTCCTCGAATATCTGCGCGACCTCGGGCGCACCGCGGCGGAAGACTGGCTTGAACAGCACTTCGACGCGGTCGGTCATCGCGGGACGCTCGACCTTTCCGACGAACTGGAGGACGGTCTGCGGCCACGGGCCAAGACCGCCCATCGCATGGGCGAGCGCGTGCGCGCTTTCCTCGCCACGCGCTCGAAGCCGGCAGCGGTGCGGAAGACCTGATCGTTAGCAGTTTGTCAGGATGATCGGCCTATTCGGAAAAGTGACTATATGGGGTGTGGACTTTGTAGTAGAGGGATGAAGACTGTCCGAGGTGCCCCCGGCTGGCGCATGGATTTTGCGTGCTCGCGGCGGTGCCGGCTTCGATGACCGAAGCGAAATCGCGACGGATTTGGAACGTGGACCATGCCGAAAATTCGCTTTCATAAGATCGCCGCGGTGGCGGTGCTGATCGGCGTTGCGGCCTGGGTCGCGACCGGCGAATTCTCGTCAGTCGGCAGCGCCCAGAATGAACCTGGCGCCAAGCCGGAGGCAACGCCGGCAGCGGCGGACCAGCCGGCCGCAAAACTTCGCACCGTCGGCGTGGTCACCCCGCCGCGGCTGGAGCATGCGCGCGCAATCCGCATCTCCGGCCAGACCGAGGCGGAAAAGCGCGCCACGCTCGCCACCCGGGTCATGGGCATCATCGAGAGCCTGCCGGTGAAGCAGGGCCAGCGCGTCCAACGCGGCGACATCGTCATGAAGCTCGACGCTTCCGACAAGGAGGCCGCGGTAAGGATGGCGGAGAGCGTTGTCGTCCAGCGCCAGGCCGAGGCCGACGCCGCCGAGCGGCTGGTGAAAGGCGGCAACGCGCCGCGTTTGCAGGCCGACCAGGGACGCGCGGCGCTGGATACCGCCAAGTCGCAGCTCGAAAGCGCCAAGGCCGAACTCGCGCAGTATGTCCTTGTGGCGCCGTTCAATGGACTGATCGACCGCGTGCCGGTCCAGCGCGGCAGCGCCATCCTCGCCGGCGCCGAGGTGGCGACGTTGATCAATCTCGATCCGCTTCTGGCGGTCGGCGAAGTCAGCGAACGCGACCTTAAATACTTGCACATCGGCAACCCCGCCAAGATCGAGCTGGTGGACGGAAAGGTCGTCGACGGCACCCTGCGTTACATCAGCCGCGACGCCTCGGCCGCCACGCGCACCTTCCGCATCGAGGTGGCGATCCCGAACGAGAACAAGGAGCTGCCGGCCGGCATGAGCGCCGAGATCACGCTGCTTGCGGAATCAACCGATTCGGTGATGTTGCCGCGCTCGGTGGTGACGCTGAGTTCGAACGGCGACCTCGGTATCCGGGCCGTCGACAAGGATGGCAAGGTCGTATTTTTCCCGATCGACCTCGTCGACGATACGCCGAAGGGCCTTGTCCTGGCCGGCATCCCCGCCGATGCCAAGGTGATCGTCGCCGGGCAGGATCTCGTCAGCGAAGGCGATCAGGTCAAGGCCGTCGACGCTGACCCCGCCATGATCCAGAAGCTGATCGGCCAGTCGCCTGACGGGACTTGAGCCTGCAAACGACGGAACAGTCATGGATATCGTCAAGCTAGCGATCAAGAATGCGCGTCTGACGCTTTCCGTCCTCGTGTTCCTGGTGATCGCGGGAGCGCTGGCCTATCGCGCTGTGCCGAAGGAAGCCGAGCCCGACGTCGCCATCCCGGTGATGTATGTTAGCCTGTCCTACCAGGGCATTTCGCCGGAAGATTCCGAGCGGCTGCTGCTTCGACCTGTCGAATCCCAGCTCAAGAACCTCAAGGGCCTGAAGGAAATGAAGTCCGCGGCCTATGAGGGCGGCGGCTACGTGCTGGTCGAGTTCGACCCGTCGACGGACCTCGGCGACGCGCTGATCGACACCCGCAACAAGGTGCAGGATGCCAAGCGCGACCTGCCCGCAGGCGTCGACGAACCGACCGTCAACGAGGTCAACATATCTGAATTCCCCGTACTCGTGGTGACGCTGTCGGGCAACATCCCCGAGCGCACGCTGACGGCCGCCGCCAAGGAGCTGCGCGACCGTATCGAGGAAGTGCCGGGCGTGCTGGAAGGCGTGATCCAGGGCTCGCGCGACGAGCAGCTCGAGGCGATCATCGACCCGGTGAAGCTGTCCTCCTACGGGCTGCGGCTCGACCAGCTCATCCAAGGCATCGCCACGTCGAACAGCCTGGTAGCGGCCGGTGCGATCGAGGGCTCGGAGGGCAAGTACTCGGTCAAGGTGCCGGCGCTCATCGAGACCGCCCAGGACGTGGCCGACCTGCCGATCATCGCCGGCCCGAACGCGGTGGTGCGCGCCCACGACCTCGCCACCATCCGCTCGACCTTCAAGGACGCCGAGACGATCACCCGGCTCGACGGCAAGCCGGCCATCGCCATCGAGGTGAAGAAGCGCATCGGCGCCAACATCGTCGAAACCATCGGCGGCGCCAAGGCGGTTGCCGAGGAATTCCTGAAGCACGCGCCGGAAGGGATGGAGGTCACCTACACGCAGGACAAGTCGGTGTTCGTGAACACCCTGCTCAACGACCTGCAGAACCACGTGATGATCGCCGTCGTGCTGGTATTCATCGTCATTCTCTACGCGCTGTCGGGCCGTGCCTCGCTGCTCATCGGCCTCGCAATCCCGTCATCCTTCCTGATGGGCATCCTGGCGCTGGCGATGATGGGGTTCACCATCAACATGATCGTGCTGTTCTCGTTGATCCTGGCGGTCGGCATGCTCGTCGACGACGCCATCATCGTCACCGAGTTTGCCGAGCGGCGGATGTCGGAGGGCATGCCGAAGGAGCAGGCCTTCGAGCTCGCCGCCAAGCGCATGGCCGGCCCCGTGATCGCCGCCACCATGACACGCATCGCCGCCTTCTCGCCGCTTCTGTTCTGGCCGGGCATCATCGGCGACTTCATGAAGTACCTGCCCATCACGCTGATCGTGACGCTCGCGGCCTCGATGGCCTACGCGCTGATCTTCGCGCCGACGCTGGGCGCGATCTTCGCCAGGCCGCCGGCGCATGCCGAGGATGAGCAACGCGACGGCATCTACATGGCGGTTGTGAAGCAGGCCGTGCGCTTCCCGAAGACGGTGCTGCTGCTAACCCTGGCGCTGCTCGTTGCCATACCGGTCGCCTACTCGAAATACGGCGCCGGCGTGGAATTCTTCCCTTCGGTGGAGCCGGACTACGGCCTGCTCTACGTGCATGCCCGCGGCAATCTATCGCTGGCGGAGATGGACGCGGCGACCCGCGAGGCCGAAAGCCGCATTCTCGGCTGGCCCGGCATCAAGTCGGTCTACACCCGCGCCGGCAAGACGCGGGGCGGCGGCGCCGACATCCCCGAGGATGTCGTCGGCGTCATCCAGTACGAATTCGTCGACTGGCGCGAGCGCAAATCGGCGCATGCGATCCTCGACGAGCTGCGCGCGGAGATGGCCGGCATCCCGGGCGTCGAGGTCGAGGTTCGCGTTCCCGAAGCCGGTCCGCCGACCGGCAAGCCGATACAGGTGCAACTCTCGGCGACCGACCCCGCCGGGCTGAACGACAAGGCTCGCGAAGTCGCGGCCGCCGTCGCCAAGGTCCCGGGGGTCATCGACATCTCGGACGGCCTGCCTCCGCCCGGTGTGGACTGGTCGCTCGAGGTGGACCGCGCCAAGGCCGCGCAGTTCGGGGTCAGCCCGATGTCGGTCGGCACGGTCGTGCAGCTGGTGACCACCGGCCTGAAGCTGACCGACTATCGGCCGGCCGGCGCCGACGATGCCGTCGACATCCGCCTGCGCCTGCCGGAGGACCGCCGCACGCTGGCGACGCTCGACCAGCTGCGGCTGGAAACCAGCCAGGGCTCGGTGCCGATCTCGAACTTCGTGTCGCGCAAGGCGGAGCCGACGGTCGGCATCCTCCACCGCATCGACGGCAAGCGCACCATCACCGTCCAGGGCAACGTCGCCTCCGCCTACCAGGTCGCCGCCGTGCAGGCCGAGGTGGCGAAGGTCGTGGGCGGCATGGATCTGCCCGGCATAGACTGGAAGCTCGCCGGCTCGAACGAGGACAGCGAGGAGGCCAGCGCCTTTTTGGGCAACGCCTTCGGCGCGGCGATATTCCTCATCTTCCTGGTGCTGCTCGCCCAGTTCAACAAGTTCACCAGCGTGTGGCTGGTGCTGTCGTGCGTGGTCATGGCGACGATCGGCACGCTGCTCGGCATGATGCTGACCGGCCAGGCCTTCGTCATCGTCATGTCCGGCATCGGCGTGATCGCGCTGGCCGGCGTGGTGGTGAACAACAACATCGTGCTGATCGACACCTATGACCGGCTGCGCGAAGAGGGCTGGAACAAGCGCGATGCCGTGCTGCAGACCTGCCGCGAGCGCGCCCGGCCGGTGGTGCTGACGGCGCTGTCGGCCATTCTCGGCGTTCTCCCGATCGCCTTCGGACTGGGGCTGGAACTCTTCCACCACGAGACCACGATCAACGCGCCCTCGACGCAATGGTGGATCGCCCTGTCGTCCGCGATCGTCTTCGGCCTGTCATTTGCGACGGTGCTGACGCTGGTCGTGACCCCATCCATGCTGATGGTGTTCACCCGCGAAAAGCACAGTGCCGGCGAGAGGCGCGGCTGGCTTTCGCGCATTTTCCGGCGCGGCGGCAAGGGTAGCATCAGCTCCGACCCGGCGCCTGCGGTCGCCGGCCCGAGCTTCCCGAAGGCAGCCGAATAGTTCTGCGACCGGAAGCGCGCCAGGGTGCCCCGGGTCCTTCGCATCATGACCGAATGGAAAAGGCGAGCCGCCTTGGCCCGCCCTTTCGGCAAATCGGAAAAGTGCGCTCAGGCCGCCTTGCGCTTCGGCTGGATCAGGCCGCGCTCGACAAGCAGTTCGGCAATCTGCACGGCGTTGAGGGCAGCACCCTTGCGCAGGTTGTCCGACACGATCCACAGGTTCAGGCCGTTCTCGACCGTCGGATCCTCGCGGATGCGGCTGATGAAGGTCGCATCCTCGCCGGCGGAATCGATGGGCGTGACGTAGCCGCCGTTCTCGCGCTTGTCGACGACCAGGCAGCCGGGCGCATCCCGCAGGATTTCGCGCGCCTCGTCGGCGCTGATCGGCTTCTCGAATTCGACATTGACCGCTTCCGAATGACCGATGAACACCGGCACGCGCACGCAGGTCGCCGTCACCTTGATCTTCGGGTCGAGCATCTTCTTGGTCTCGGCCACCATCTTCCACTCTTCCTTCGTGGAGCCGTCGTCCATGAACACGTCGATGTGCGGGATGACGTTGAAGGCGATGCGCTTGGTGAACTTCTTCGCCTCGACCGGGTCGGCGACGAACACCGCGCGGGTCTGGGTGAACAGCTCGTCCATGCCTTCCTTGCCGGCGCCCGACACTGACTGATAGGTCGCAACCACCACGCGCCTGATGGTCGCCGCGTCATGCAGCGGCTTCAGCGCCACCAGCATCTGCGCGGTCGAGCAGTTCGGGTTGGCGATGATGTTGCGCCGCGTGAACTGGGTGATCGCGTCGGGGTTCACCTCCGGCACGATCAGCGGCACGTCCTGGTCGTAGCGCCAGGCCGAGGAGTTATCGATGACGACGCAGCCTTGCTTGCCGATCTTCGGCGACCACTCCTTGGAGACGTTGCCGCCCGCCGACATCAGGCAGATGTCGGTGTCGGAGAAGTCATACTGGTCGAGCGTCCTGACCTTCAGCGTCCGGTCGCCGTAGGACACTTCCGTGCCCTGGCTGCGGCGCGAGGCGAGCGCCACCACCTCGTCGGCCGGAAAGCCGCGCTCCTCCAGGATGGTGAGCATCTCGCGGCCCACATTGCCGGTGGCGCCGGCGACAGCAATCTTGAAACCCATGTCGAAAGTTCTCCTGTCGCTCTCCGCCTTCGCTCTGGAAAGGACAGCGGACCGGCCGCTTGTCCCGTCTCCCTCCGGCCGGACCCGGGGAGAGGGCGGACAGGCCAAGGAAGATCAGACCGCCTTGGCGGTCGTCGTTTTGGCCGTGGTTTTGGTGGAACGGAGGCGCGCGCGGGCGTTCCCGGCGCCGTGGCCGGAAAAGTCGATCGCAAGAAAGGCCATCAACAGGCCGCGCATCAGTGAGACTCCGAAGTCGCGTGGGCTTTTACGCAATTCGCGGCGGGAGTCAACGTTTCGTCACCCCGCCGGGCGCGAGAGCGCGAGCACCGCGCGGGTGCGGTCCTCGTAGATCGCGAACAGTTTCGTAAAGCTGCCCATCTGCAGCACGTCGTGCACCGGTTTCGACAGGCCGCACAGCGCCAGCGGCACGCCCTTGGCCTTGCTGGCCTTGGCGGCGATCAGCAGCACGCGCAGGCCGGCGCTCGAAATATAGGCGAGCCGCGCGAAATCGATGACGATCGCCTTGGCGCTGGCGAAAAGCGGCATCACGGCCGCCTCCGCTTCGTTTGCGGTGTTGCTGTCGATGCGGCCGACCGGCACCACCACCGCAACGCCCTCTATGTCCAGTTTCTCGATGTCCACGACCTGCTCCTAGTCCGTCGCCGCCGCCGGCGCGACCCGCTTCTTCAATGTCAGCTCATTGTGACCGCCGGCGCGGCGATAGTCGACCGCGTCCATCAGCGTATGCACGAAATGCACGCCCAGCCCGCCGATCGTCCGCGCGTCGATATCGCCCTCCAGGTTGGGAGACGGTGGCACGGAAGGGTCGAACGCGACCGCATCGTCGCTGAGCCTGACCGACAGCGTCTCCCCCTCCAGGAGGAGCGCCACGTCGATCCGGTGTTCGGCGTCGTCCTCGTAGCCATAGCTGATCGTGTTGGTCAGTAACTCATCGAGCGCGAGGTTGACCGCATTTGCGACCGACGGATCGAAATCGTGGCGCTCGCAGAACGCGTCGATGATCGCAGCCAGCCGCGGGATTTCCGTCAGCCGGTTGGCGAGCGACACGTCCAGCCGGGGTGCGGCTTCTTTCCGTTTGGCCTTTGCCGGAGCTTGCGGCCGCGTGCCGAGGTCGTTGATGCGGTACACCGTCTCCTGCCCGAACTGCTTCGGCAGCTCGACCCGGCCGACGAGATCGGCGCGGAAGCGCGGGACATAGGCCTCGCCGGTCATCCGCGCCTCGCAGGCGCGAGCGTCCATCTCGGCCCGCAGCAGGGCGACGAAGTGGCGCGAGGCATAGATCTGGCCGGCGACGGCGACCGGTTCGATGCGGGCGGCACGGTTGACGTGGTGGCCGTAGATCATGCCGCTGCCGGTGAGCGGATGAATCCCGACGAAGACCGGCCCGGCATGCAGCGCGATGCGGAAGCGCGGCCGCACCGACAGCCCGAACATTGCGATGTCGACGGCCGCGATGCCGCGCAGCAGCGCCGCCGCGTAGTCGGCGAGATCGTGCGCGGTCTCGGCGGCGGCATGGACGCCGTCGCCCCAGGCGTTGATGAGGATCGGCGGCTTGGCCTCGGTCGCAATCCGCTCCTGTGCGGCGGCAACGAAATCCCACAGCAGCGGACCCTGGTCGTCGCGGAAGGTGGTGGTGTAGGAGGCGATGTCGGCGAACAGAATCGAGCGGATGGCGCGCGGGCTGGCGTCCGGCAAAAGGTCCAGGTCGGGCAGGTCGCCGATTTCGGCGGCACCTGTGGCGCCCATGTCGTCGAGGTCGACCAGGATCAGCCGCTCGAGTTCCGGCCACTGGTCCATCACGTCGGTGGGGCTCCCCGGCTCGGGCGGCACCGCGAGATTGCAGACGATCACGAGGTGCGTCTCGACCTTCAGCCGGTCGCCGTCGAGCCGCGCCAGCCCCTGCAGGATCTGGTTGTTGAAGCGCACCAGCGTGCCGTCGCCGAGCAGGCGCTCCTCGCAGCTGATCTCGACCCGCGCCGCTCGCGCCAGCAAAGCGTGGAAGCGCGCAACCCACTCCTCGCCGGCGGGCGCGACATACTGGTCGACGAAGTCGCCGATCTCGCAGGGCAGCACGATGTTGAGCTCGCCGGCCCGCTCCAGCACGATCTCGCCGAACAAAATGTCGGCGCCGGCGTTTGCCGAGCAGTAGGCGATGACCCGACCCGTGCCGACCAGCCGTTCGCGCAGCGCCTCGGTGACTTTCGGCACCAGTTCCTGCGGAAAGACGCCCTGCCGCTGGCCCCAGTCGACCCGTTCGCCGGCGCAGACGAGGACGCGCTTGCGGGCCTTCATGCGATTGGCCGCGCCTGTCTTCTCGAAACCATGCGGGTCGTTGCGGTGGTTGCCACCCCGTATCTCGCGCCTGTCCATGGTGCCGCGTCGCGCCGCACTATAGCAGCGCCGGCGCCGACAACAATCCGGACGCCGGCATCCGCCGACGGAGTTGGCTTGACGCGCCCGTGCCTCCGCTCAGGCGGACAGCGCCAGATACTTGGCGATAATGGCGTCGCCCATGGCGACCGTGCCGACCTCGGTCATGCCCGGCGAAAGGATGTCCCTTGTGCGCAGCCCGTCGTCCAGCACCGCGGCGATCGCCGCCTCGACGCGGTCGGCCTCGGCCACCATGTTGAAGGAATAGCGCAGGCACATGGCAAACGACGCTATCATGGCGATCGGGTTGGCGATGCCCTGGCCGGCAATGTCGGGTGCGGAGCCGTGCACCGGCTCGTAGAGCGCCTTGCGCTTGCCGGTACGAGCGTCGGGGGCACCGAGCGAGGCCGACGGCAGCATGCCGATCGAGCCGGTCAGCATCGCCGCGATGTCGGACAGCATGTCGCCGAACAGGTTGTCGGTGACGATGACGTCGAACTGCTTGGGCCAGCGCACGAGCTGCATGCCGCCTGCATCCGCCAGCATGTGGTCGAGCTTGACGTCTGAATATTTCGCCTTGTGCGTCGCAGTGACGACCTCGTTCCACAGCACGCCCGACTTCATGACGTTGCGCTTTTCCATCGAGGTGACGTGCTTCTTGCGGGTGCGCGCCAGTTCGAACGCCACGGAAGAGATGCGCTCGATCTCGAACGTGTCGTAGACCTGCGTGTCGATTGCGCGCTTCTGGCCGTTGCCGAGATCGGTGATCGTCTTCGGCTCGCCGAAATAGACGCCGCCGGTCAGCTCGCGGATGATCAGGATGTCGAGGCCCTCGACCACCTCCTGCTTCAGCGAGGAGCTGGCCGCGAGCGCCGGATAGCAGATTGCGGGCCTGAGGTTGGCGAACAGCTCCATGTCCTTGCGCAGGCGCAGCAGCCCAGCCTCGGGGCGCACTTCATAGGGCACCTTGTCCCATTTCGGTCCGCCGACGGCGCCGAACAGCACCGCATCGGCCGCCATCGCCTTCGCCATGTCGGCTTCGGAGATCGCCTGCTTGTGCGCGTCGTAGGCGCAGCCGCCGACGAGGCCTTCGTCGGTCTTGAAGCCGGCGCCGAGCTTGTCGTTCATGACCGCGATCAGCTTTCGCACCTCCGCCATCGCCTCGGGGCCGATGCCGTCGCCGGGGAGGAGGAAGAGGTTTTTCGCTGCCATGAGAGAATGCCTTCGCGGTTCCTTGCGTCGGCGCCTTGCTAGACAACGCGGCGCATGCGCGCAAGGGCGCAGGGGCAGGAGCCGGCGGCGGCGTCCTTTTTCATGCCCGAATTCGTGCCTAGCCTTCGCCGTGGCCGCTTCCGGCCGTTCCGATGATCAACAGCAGCCGGAGGCTCGCCTTGCGCCCTTTCCTCATTGCCGCGTGTCTGCTGCTTGCGCCGGGCGCCGCATCCGCGGTCGAACTCGGCCTGCCGGCGCAATGCACGCCAGGCAAGGACTGTTTCCTCCAGCAGTTTCCGGACATGGATCCGGGTCCCGGCGCGACCGATCCGTTCTGCGGAATCGCGACTTACCAGGGCCACAAGGGCACCGACTTGCGCATCCTGTCGATGAAGGATGTCGAGCGCGGCGTGCCGGTGATCGCGGTGGCCGACGGCAAGGTGCTGCGAGGGCGCGACGGGGTTGCTGACAACCTCGTCAAGACCGACGCCGACCGCGACGCCGTGAAATCGAAGGAATGCGGCAACGGCCTGGTCATGGATGTCGGCGACGGCGTCGAGGTCCAGTACTGCCACATGCGCAAGGGCAGCGTGGTTGCGAGGCCCGGCCAGACGGTGAAGCGCGGCGACAAGCTTGGCGAGGTCGGCGCCTCGGGGCTCGCGGCCTTCCCGCATGTCCACATCACCGTCCGCGTCGACGGCAAGGAGGTCGACCCGTCGACCGGCCGGACGCTGACCGAGGGCTGCCTGAAGAACCCGGCCGATGCAAAGCCGCTGTTTTCCGCCGACGCGCTGAAAGCGCTCGGCCATGGCGAGCCGCAGATCGTCGAGGTCGGCCTCACCGGCGCCGTGTTCGACCATGACGACCTGTCCATTACCGGCGCGCCGCCGCCGCCGACCACCCAATCCGACAACATCGTCGGCTGGGGCTGGTTCATAAACATGCGCAAGGATGACCGCATCCGCATCGCGCTGATCGGGCCGGACGGCAGGAAATTCGCGGAAAAGACGTCCGACCCGCTCGACCGGTCGAAGGCGTCGTTCTCTGGCTATGCCGGCCGCGCCAGCAAGCCGAAGCCGGGCACCTATTCGGTCGTGGTGTCGGTGATCCGCGACGGCGACATCATCGCGGAGCAATCGGCGACCGCCAGCGTGGAATGACCGCCGTCGTCAGCGCTGCTTCAGCGCCGTCACCTCGATCTCGACCTTCATCTCGGGGCGGTTCAGCCCGCAGACGATCATGGTGGCCGCCGGCCGGACCGTCGCGAACGTCTCGCCGAGGATCGGAAAGATGATCTCGGCGTAGGCGGCGTCGGTTATGTAGTAGTGGGCGCGCACCACGTCCGACATCGAGAAGCCGCCCTCGGCCAGCGCCGTCGCGATCGTGCGCAGGCAGTTGTGGCACTGGTCCTCGACCGCCTCCGGCATCGCCATGGTGGCGTAGTCGTAGCCGGTGGTGCCGGAGACGAAGCACCAGTCTCCCTGCACCACGGCGCGCGAATAGCCGGCGCTGCGTTCGAACGGCGACCCGGTGGAGATCAGCTGGCGCATTGCATCAGGCCCAGGGCCGCGCCTCGGCGTTGCTCTTCTCGAAGGCGGCGATGTGGTCGGCCTTCTGCATGGTCAGTCCGATGTCGTCCAGCCCGTTGAGCAGACAGTGGCGCTTGAACTCGTCGAGGTCGAACTTGATGGTTCCGCCGTCGGGGCCGCGGATTTCCATCGCCTCGAGATCGACGGTCAGCGTGGCATTGGCGCCACGCGAGGCGTCGTCCATGAGCTTCTCCAGCTCGTCCGGGCTGACCTTGATCGGCAGAATGCCGTTCTTGAAGCAGTTGTTGTAGAAGATGTCGGCGAAGCTGGTCGAGATCACGCAGCGGATGCCGAAATCGAGCAGCGCCCACGGCGCGTGCTCGCGCGACGAGCCGCAGCCGAAATTGTCGCCGGCAACCAGAATCTGCGCCTTGCGGTAGGCGGGCTTGTTGAGCACGAAGTCCGGGTTGTCCGAGCCGTCGTCGAGGTAGCGCATCTCGGAGAACAGGCCCTGGCCGAGCCCGGTGCGCTTGATCGTCTTCAGGTAGTCCTTGGGGATGATCATGTCGGTGTCGACATTGATGATCGGCATCGGCGCCGCGACGCCGGTGAGCGTGGTGAACTTGTCCATGGTCTTCTGGCCGCTCTCGTTCGGATGGCTTTCTGGCTGACGCTTTATACGAATGCGCGCGCCGAAGGAAAGAAATGAATGACGGCCCCGACGGAAATGCGCGCGCGCAATTGTGATCAGCGTTGGCGGTGTTGTCGGAACCCCTCCCCTTCATTCGTCCTTGAGGGGATATCAGCGAAGGAGGTTTGCGATGAGCTATGTCGATGGTTTCGTGCTTGCGGTGCCGAAGGACAAGATCGAGGCCTACAAGGAAATGGCTCGGGTCGGCGGCACGGTGTGGAAGGAGCACGGCGCGCTCGCCTATGTCGAATGCATCGGCGACGACGTTCCCTACGGCGAACTGACGTCCTTCCCGCGCGCCGTGCAGGCGAAGGACGACGAGGTCGTGGTGTTTTCCTGGATCGTCTATGCCTCGCGTGCCGACCGCGACGCGATCATGGCCAAGGTCATGGCCGATCCGCGTTTCGACCCCTACAAGGGGGAAATGCCGTTCGACGGCAAGCGCATGATCTTCGGCGGGTTCCAGCCCTTCCTGGAGATGTGAGGGACCGCCACCGCGTCGCCCCGCCGGCCGCGCTGCTCAGATCACGTTGAGTTCGCGGAACGGCCGGCCCTCGGCGATCCGCTCATAGGCGAAGGCCGAGCAGTCGATGCTGCGGTAGCCGCCGTGCACGATGAACTCGGCCAGCGCCTTGCCGACGGCGGGCGCCTGCTGCAGGCCGTGGCCGGAAAATCCGTTGGCGAAGATGAAGTTCCGCACCGCCGGATGCGGGCCGACCACGGCGTTCTGGTCGAGCGTGTTGTAGTCGTAGTGGCCCGCCCAGGCCCGCGTCGGCTTGATCGCCTCGAAGGCCGGCACGCGCGTCGCCAGCACCGGCCAGATCACCTCCTCGAACAGCGGCCAGTCCGGCTCGAAGTCGGCCGGTTCAGCGCGCGCATCGGTGTCGTGCGGCTCGGCGCCGCCGGTGACGTAGACGGAACCCTCCGGCCGCACATAGATGCCGCTCGGGTCGACCAACAGCGGCATGTCGTCATATTTCTCGCGCGCCTCGAACACGAACACCGAGCGCTTGCGCGGCTCGACCGGCAGCTTTAGCCCGGCGTAGCCGGCCACCACGCCGGCATTCGGCCCGGCCGCGTTCACCACCAGCCCGGCCTCCAGCACCTGGCCATTGTCGAGCGTCACCGCGCTCACGCGGTTGCCGGCGCGGGCGATGGCCGTGGCGGACGCCGTGACCTGAGCCACGTCGCGCGACTTGAGCGCCTTGCGGAACAGGCCGAGCAGCGCGTGCGCGTCGAACCAGCCCTCGCCGGTGCGGCCATAGGCGCCGAGCGCGATGCCGTCGGTGGCGAGCCAGGCGAACCGCTTGGACAGCGCCGCCGCGTCCTCCAGCAGGATGTCCGCGCCCTCGGCCTGCTGCACGGCGTGGTTGGCGGCGAGCACGTCGCGGCCGCCCTCCGACGCCAGGATGAGATAGCCTTTTTCGCGAAAGGTGATGTCGGCGTCGGCGCCGAATTCTTCCCTGAGCCGTCGGAACAGGCCGAGCGTGAATTGCGACAGCCGGATGTTTTCCGGAATGGAGAACTGCTGGCGGATCGAGGCCATCGACAGCGTGGTGGCGGCATGCGCGAACTGCGGGTCGCGTTCGACCAGTGCGATCGAGCCTGAGAACCCCTCCTGGCGCAGGAAATAGGCCAGCGCGCTGCCGACGATCGCCCCGCCGATGATCACCACGTCGAATCGCGCCATCCCGGTCCTCCGCCGCAGAAACCGCAGACGCAAAGCACCTTCCGCGCCGCGCCGCAACCCCGTGCCGCCCCGCGGTGGCGCCGCAGGCTTGCGCGAGGGCCGGCCGCGGGGCATGAAGTCGGCCATGAACACCCGACCCTATCGGCGCCGCCGTTCGGTGCTCTACGTGCCGGCCACCAACGAGCGGGCGCTGGCCAAGCTGCCCACGCTCGCCTGCGACGCGGTGATCCTCGACCTGGAGGACGCGGTCGCGCCGGCCGACAAGCTCAGCGCCCGCGAAACGCTGTCGCGGCTGTTTGCCGCCGGCCGTCCCTTTGCCGGCGACACGGTCATCCGCATCAATGCGCTCGCGGGCGAATGGGGACGCGACGACCTCGCCGCCGCGCTCGCCTGCCGGCCGCACGCCATCCTGCTGCCCAAGGTCGATTCACCGCGCGACATCCTGGAGGCCGACGAGGCGCTGGACGAGGACGATCCGCTCGAAGGTCCGCGCTTCTGGGCGATGGTGGAGACGCCGCGCGCCGTGCTCAACATCGGCGCCATCGCCGAGCTCGGCCGCGACCGCGCCGCCCGCCTCGACTGCCTGGTCGCCGGCACCAACGACCTCGTCAAGGAAACCGGCGTGACCGCAACGCCGGACCGCCGCCACCTAAAATCCTGGCTGATGCAGATGGTGCTTGCCGCGCGCGCCGGCGGCCTCGACATTCTTGACGGCGTCAGCAACGATTTTTCCGACATCGAGGCGTTTGCGCAGGAATGTGCCGACAGCGCGGAAATGGGGTTCGACGGCCGCAGCCTCATTCATCCGGCCCAGATTGAGCCGGCTAACAAAGCCTATTCGCCGTCGGCCGCTGCGGTCGCGGAGGCCGAGCGCATCGTCGCCGCCTTCGCGCTGCCCGAAAACGCCGGCAAGGGCGTCATCGTCATCGACGGCCGCATGACGGAGCGGCTGCATCTGGCAAAGGCGGAGCGCCTGCTGGCCAGGGCAAGGGGAAATTCCGCATGAAACTCTACCGCTTCCTGACCGGGCCGGACGATTCCAGCTTCTGCCACAAGGTGACCGCGGCGCTGAACAAGGGCTGGCACCTGCACGGCTCGCCGACCTACGCCTTCGACGCCGAAACGAAGTCGATGCGCTGCGGCCAGGCGGTCTGCAAGGAAGTCGACGGCCTCGACTACGACCCGGCGATGAAGCTTTCGGAATATTAGCCGCCCCTTCCTCGCCCCCCTTCGGGGGGGGGAGAGGTGGTTTGCGAAGCAAACCGGAGAGGGGGCGAACACCTCGGGCAGGCACCCCACCCGCCTCGCTTCGCTCGGCACCCTCCCCATCGAGGGGAGGGAGAGGCGCTAGGTTCGCCGACCTCCTCCCCCTCGATGGGGGAGGTGGCCCGAAGGGCCGGAGGGGGTGGAGTCATCCATCCCACCACGCCCTAGCGTCTGGGCTGATACCGCGTCGCCACTGCCCCGGAGGCAAACTCGAGCCGGCCCAAAAACTTCAGGTCGGGTGGCTTCGACAGCCCGGCAAACAGGGTCGGCCCGTGGCCTGCAACCACGGGATGGACCACGAACTCGTACTCGTCGATCAGCCCCAGTTCCGCCAGGGCCAGCGGCAGCTTCACGCCGCCCACGAACAGCCCGTTGCCCGGCTGCTGCTTGAGCTGCCGGACCGCGCTCTCCAGGTCGCCGCGCAGGAAATCGGCGTTCCAGTCGACATGGCTTAGCGTGCTCGACACCACGTATTTTTTCTGGGCGTCGATCGTCCGGGCGAAGGGCTGCATCCACTCGGGCAATGCATCCGCATGCGGCGGCCGGAACGCCGCTTCCATCATTTCGTAAATCACCCGCCCGAAGAGGAGGGCGTCGGCCTGCGCGAGGTTTTTCACGGCGTGACGATGCAGCTCCTCGTCGGCGGCAATCCCGCGATGATCGCAGCATCCGTCGAGGGTGAGGTTGATGGAGTACCGAAGCGGTCGCATGCCCATGCCTGCCACGATCGGAACTGGATGGGAAGCTTTGGCGATGCGGTCGCCCCGATCGCCGAGGCAACATCACCGGCCTACCGCTCGCTTGAGCAAGCCCGACGCGCGTGGTTGGCGATTCCTCTCCCCCTGGCAGGGGGAGAGGTGATTTGCGAAGCAAATCGGTGAGGGGGTGATTTCCTTCGCCCCGGGGCTTACCACGCCCCGCCTACTCCGCCGCTTCCTCGAGCTTTTCCATGTCGTCGTCGGAGAGGCCGAAATGGTGCCCGATCTCGTGGATCAGCACGTGGGTCACGATGTCGCCCAGCGTTTCCTCGTTCTCGGCCCAGTAGTCGAGGATGGCGCGGCGGTAGAGCGTGATGCGGTTCGGCCCCTCGCCGGTCGCCGGGTTCCAGCGCTCGGCGATGCCGCGGCCCTCGAACAGGCCGAGCAGGTCGAACGGCGTCTCCAGCGACAAATCGTCCATGATCTCGTCGGTCGGGAATTCGGCGATCACGATGATGATCTCGCCGGTGAGTTTTCTGAAATCCTCGGGCAGGTGCGCATAGCTTTCCAGCGCCAGCAACTCCATCTCCTCCATCGAGGGTGAAAACTGGTCCTGCCATGCGCGGGTGTTGTAGATGCGGGCCATTCTGCGTCCTTTTGCGAGAAGGCATATAGCCTTTCGGCCGCAGGCTTTCGAGGCTTTTGCGCTGGGGACACGAAATTGGTGGTTTGGATGGCGTTGGGCGATACCGCCGATCTTCTTTACATGGCGCGCGACAAGCGCCTGACTTTTCGGCGGACTGGTGAAACCAGTCACGCCTAGCGGCAGACGTGCCTGTTTCTCCACAAGCGCAAGAAGCACCGACTCGACTTAGAGTAGTAGATTGCCCATTATTTGGGCGGTCTTGCGATTCGTCGCTTTCCTCCCGAGCACACCTCCATGGGCGGGCCACTGCCCGGGAAAGGAGGTGATCAGAATGGCCAAGACCTACAAGATCGGCCAGAGCGCCGTGACGGGCCGCTTCACTACGGTGAAAGCCGCAAAAAGCAAGCCCAACACGCACATCGTTCGGACGATCAAAAAGTAAGTCGGCCTAACCGTCTTTTTCCGGGTGGTTGTTCTTCAAGGGATTGCCACCCGGTTTCTGTCTGATCCTTCTCGCTTGCGCGAGGCTTTGCCCCCGGCATCAGGCGGGGTTTTCAGCAGACGGCGCAACACCTCGTCGCCTGCATTGGGTGCCTTCACAACTGCACGATTCTTGTCAGGATTGCCAATGGGACTCACACCACCCGATCTCGATTATGATCCTCGCGTCATCCCGCCAGATTATTTGAAGGCAATTGGACTTGTTGCCGCCTGCTCCGCTCAAACGGAGAGCGTGATTGAGATGGCGATTATAGGCTGCTTGGGGATAACAAGTGACTATGGATTGGCCGTTACCACCCATATGTCCGCACCTCTGCGTGACGATGTTCTGCGCGCCGCTGCAGAACTCCGCATTGATAGCCTCGACGCCCTCGACGAACTTGACCGCCTCCTTGATACGATCAAGGCAATAGTCCCGCGGAAAATAGGGTGTACACGACACATATCACTGCGCGCGGCAGTGTTCGCGGCGATCTAGTTCCCATGGACGTCAAAGCAATCGAGGCCGATGCGGCTGCAATCTACAAGGCGGGCATGGATTTAATGACGTTTCTCGCCGTAAACGGGCTTCTCCCGGCGATCGGAGATCCCAAACCGCGCGGCCACAAGTTCAAATCGGCTCGAAAGAAGCGCGTTAAAGAGTAGTCGTGCCTTCTTCTCCTCGTCGAGAGGTTTCAGTTACCCGGCCTGTCGAGCGAATCAGTACCCATTTCATCCTCGGGTAACGTCAAGTATATAATTAGGAAAAAATTCTCCGAAGAGTCCGCTTGACTCTTTCGGGCGGCTCTGGAATCCATAGGAACATAACAGGAACATTCTCCGAAGAGGAACCGACGCCATGGCGGAACGCGCCCTGGCGCAGGAGACCGTTTTGGCCTTGCGCCGCACCATTGCCAGGATCGAGGGCACGCTGCCCGAAAAACTGTCGTCCGCCGGAGAGGACACCGGGACGGTGCTGGTCCGGCGCCACGGCCGGGCGGAGCAGGGCCGCCTTGCGACCGGCGCGGCCGCGCTCGACGCCGCCCTCGAGGGTGGCCTGCCGGAAGCAGCGCTGACCGAGATCCATGGCGTCGAGACGCGCGAGGGCGGCACCGTCGCCGGCTTTACACTGGCGCTGGCCGGGATGGTGCTTGCCCGCCGGCCCGGGCCGCTTTTGTGGGTCGCCGCCGGCAACGTCTTTCGCGAGGCAGGCCTTCCCTATGCGCCGGGCCTTTACGAGCAATTCGGCCTGGCGCCGGAGCGGCTGCTGCTGGCCGAGGTGCCGAAACTCGCCGACGCGCTGTGGCTCGCCGAGGAGGCGGCGCGCCTTTCCACGCTTGCCGCCGTGCTGGTGGAAATAATCGGCAGCCCGGCCAGGCTCGACCTCACCGCCACGAGGCGCCTGCACCGCCGCGCCATCCTGGCCGGCCGGCCGGTGTTTTTGCTGCGCCAGTCCGCCCTTGCCGAGCCGACGGCCGCGCCTGTCCGCCTGGTCGTGCGGCCGGCGCCGTCCGGGCTTAAAAACACGCTGGCCGGGCCGCTCGAACGCTCGATCGGGCCGCCCGGCTTCGCCGTTACCCTGCACAAGAGCCCGACCGCCCGTACCGGCCATTTCACGCTGGAATGGAACAGCCATGACCGCCGTTTCGCCGACAGGCCCGACCCAAAAAAGCTCCGCGCAGAGGTTCATGGCGCTGTGGTTCCCCTACCTCTCGACCGAGAGGCTGCTGCGCCGGCGTCATTCCCGCTCCTGGCGCAGCGGCCCGCCGCCGCAGCGGCCGCCGCTGGTGGTGAGCAGCCGCGACCAGAACGCCCAGCGCATCGCCGCCCTTGACGAGCAGGCCGAGGCGCTCGGGCTGAAACGCGGCATGGGCATAGCCGATGCGCGCGCCATGCACCCCGGGATCGAGATCGTCGAGGCAGACCCGCAGGCAGACCGCCGGCTGCTCGAGGCATTGGCCGACTGGTGCGACCGCTACACCCCATTGGTGGGGATCGACGGCGCCGACGGACTTTTCCTCGACATCACCGGCTGCACCCACCTTTTCGGCGGCGAGAAGGCGATGCTGGCCGAAGTGCTGTCGCGCTTCTTCCACCAGGGTTTTGACGTGCGGGCAGGGCTGGCGTCCACGCCCGGCACCGCCTGGGCGGCCGCACGCCACGGCGGCGCGGCGATCGTTGCGGCCGGCGGCGAGGCCGATTGCCTGACGCCGCTGCCGCTTGCCGCGCTGCGGCTCGACGCCGCCGAGCAGGCGGCGCTGGCCAGCGTCGGCCTGCGCACCGTTGGCGCGCTCCTCCACGCCCCCCGCGCCCCGCTTACGCGCCGTTTCGGCGCCAACCTGCTCCTGCGCCTCGACCAGGCGCTCGGCCGCCTCGATGAGGCGGTGTCGCCGCGCCTGCCGGTGGCGCCGCTGTCGGTCGAGCGCCATCTCGCCGAGCCGATCGGCCTCATCGAGGATGTCGAGCGCTTGGTCGACCTCCTGGCGCGGACGCTGAAGGCGGATCTGGAGCGTCGCGGCGAGGGCGCGCGCCGGCTGGAACTCGGCCTTTTCCGGGTCGACGGCGCGGTCGGCCGCATCGCCGTCACCACCTCGCGGCCGCTGCGCGACCCCGCGCTGGTCGGCCGGCTGTTCCACGAGCGCCTCGCCGCGCTCGGCGACCGCCTGGACGCCGGCTGCGGCTACGACCTGGTGCGGCTCTCGGTGCTCGTCGCCGACCGCCTCGAAGCGCCGCAGTTGGACCTCGATGCCGAGGCGGCCGGGAGCGCGGAAGACCTTGCCGGGCTGATCGACCGCGTCGGTGCGCGGCTCGGAACCGGCGAACTGCTGCGGCCGGTGGCGCGGGGCAGCCATGTTCCCGAGCGCGCGGTCGCCCTGCTTTCCTGCGACGAGGCGCCGCCGCCCGCCGCCGCCCCGCCGTCGCCGCTCTTGGCCGCTGCGCGTCCGATCCGCCTCCTTCGCGATCCCGAACCGGTGACGGCATCCGCAGAAGTGCCGGACGGGCCGCCGATCAGCTTCCGCTGGCGCCGCGCGCTCTACCGCGTCGCCCGCTCGGAGGGGCCGGAGCGCATCGCACCGGAATGGTGGCGCGATCCGCCCGGCACGCCCGCGCGCGACTATTTCCGGGTCGAGGACGATGTCGGGCACCGCTACTGGCTGTTTCGCGAAGGAACCTACGGCCCCGAGGCGGCGCCGCCGCGCTGGTTCGTCCAGGGAATTTTCGCATGAACGCCGCCGCCGCCGCTCCTCCTCCTCCCGCCTATGCCGAGTTCGCCGTCCAGTCGAACTTTTCGTTCCTGCGCGGCGCCTCCCAGGCGGAGGAGCTGATGGTTACCGCCAGGCGGCTCGGCCTCGCCGCGATCGGGCTTGCCGACTGCAACACGGTGGCCGGCACGGTGCGCGCATGGAAGATGGCTGAGGAAGCGGGCATCGCCTATCACCCCGGCTGCCGGCTGGTATTTTCGGACGGCACGCCGGACATGCTTGCCTATCCGCGCGACCGCCAGGGTTGGGCGCATCTGTGCCGCATGCTGACCGAGGCCAACCAGGCCGGCGAGAAGGGCCAGCCGGATCTCGTCCGCGACATGTTCATGCGCTGGGGCAGGAATCTCTCGCTGGCTGTCCTGCCGGCCTTCGGCGCGGACACCGGCAACGAACTGGCATTTCTTCGCGAGCTCGAAAGGGCGTTCGGCGCGGCCGTGCGACTGGCCGTCGCGCCGCTGTTTTCCGGCGACGACCGTTTCCGGCTGGAACAGGCGGCGGCCATGGCGGCCGTGGCCGGTGTCCGCCTGATGGCAGTGAACGACGTGCTCTATCACGAGCCCGCGCGGCGCGCGTTGCAGGACGTGGTGACGGCGATCCGCCTGAAGACCACCGTACCCGCCGCCGCTCATGCGCTCGCCGCCAATGCCGAGCGCCACCTCAAGCCGCCGGCCGAGATGGCGCGGCTCTTCCGCCGCCACCCGCAGGCGCTCCTCGAAACCCAGCGCTTCGCCGCCGAGCTGAAATTCACGCTGCGCGAGCTGAGCTACAACTATCCCGACGAGCCGACCGAATCCGGCCTCGGCCCGCAGGAGGAGCTGGAGCGGCTGGCCTGGGAGGGGGCGGCAAACCGCTACCCCGGCGGCATCCCGGCACGCGTGAAGAAGCTTATCAGGCACGAACTCGCCACTGTCGCGGAGCTCAACTACGCGCGCTATTTCCTGACAGTACACGACATCGTCAAATTCGCGCGCAGCGAAAAAATCCTGTGCCAGGGGCGCGGCTCGGCCGCCAATTCGGTGATCTGCTACTGCATCGGCATCACCGATGTCGGGCCGGAAATCATAGACATCCTGTTCGAGCGCTTCATCTCTAAGGAACGCAACGAGCCGCCCGACATCGACGTCGACTTCGAGCACGAGAAGCGCGACGTCGTAATGGCCTATATCTACGAGAAATACAGCGCGAGGCGCACCGCGCTCGCCGCATCGGTCGTCACTTACCGTTCGCGCTCCGGCATGCGTGAGGTCGCGAAGGCGCTGGGACTGTCCGACGACACCATCGACGCCCTCGCCGCATCCACCTGGCGCTGGACCGAATCCGGCCTCGGCGATGTCGAGGCGAAATCGGCCGGGCTCGACATGGCCGACCCGCTGACGGTTCACCTTTTTGCCCACGCCAACGACATCCTCGGATTCCCGCGCCATTTGTCCCAGCACGTCGGGGGCTTCGTCATCACCCGTGACCGCCTCGACGAGATCGTGCCCATCGTCAAGACGGCGATGGAGGAGCGCATGATGGTCGAGTGGGACAAGGACGACCTCGACGCCATCGGCATCCTCAAGGTCGACATCCTGGCGCTCGGCATGCTGTCTTGCTTGCGTCGCGCCTTCGATTTCCTCCAGATCCACTACAAGGACCACTGGCCGAGGCGGCTGGAACTCGCGACGATCCCGCCCGAAGACAGCCATGTCTACGACATGATCTGCCGCGCAGATACGCTGGGCGTGTTCCAGATCGAGAGCAGGGCGCAGATGACCATGCTGCCGCGGCTGCGGCCGCGCCAGTTCTACGATCTGGTGATCGAGGTGGCGATCGTGCGGCCCGGCCCGATTCAGGGCAACATGGTGCATCCCTATCTGCGCCGTCGGCAAGGCAAGGAAACGGTTGCCTTTCCCAAGCCCGAGCTGGAAGAAATACTCGGCAAGACGCTGGGCGTGCCGCTGTTCCAGGAGCAGGCGATGAAGATCGCCATCGTCGCCGGCGGCTTCAAGCCGGGCGAGGCAGACCAGCTGCGCCGCGCCATGGCGACCTTCCGTCGCGTCGGCACGATCGGCACGCTGAAGCAGAAGATGATCGACGGCATGGCCTCACGCGGCTACGAGCGTGAATTCGCCGAACGCTGCTTCAGCCAGATTGAAGGCTTCGGCGAATATGGCTTTCCGGAGAGCCATGCTGCTTCCTTCGCGCTGCTCGTCTACGCCTCCTGCTGGTTCAAAGCCTACTATCCCGACGTTTTCTGCGCGGCGATCCTGAATTCCCAACCTATGGGTTTTTATGCGCCGGCCCAGCTCGTCCGCGATGCTCGTGAGCACGGCATCGAGGTCCGCGCGGTCGACGTCAATCATTCCGACTGGGATTGCACTCTGGAGCCGGCTCCCTTCGATCCCGCCGGCATCGCTGCCCGCCATGCCGAGATGCGTGACCTCATCCGCAGCCACCACGCGGTGCGGCTGGGTTTTCGGCAGGTCAAGGGTCTCTCCCAGGCTGATATGGACAGGCTGGTGGCAGGCCGGGGACGCGGATACGATTCGGTGCGCGATGTCTGGCTGCGCTCCGGCCTGCCGGCCAGCATTGTCGCCAGGCTGGCCGAAGCAGACGCCTTCCGCTCGCTCGGGCTCGACCGCCGCGCCGCACTATGGGCTGCACGAGCGCTCGATCCGACCACCGCCACAGAGGCACTGCCGCTGTTTGCCGACCCGGCCACGCCGCTGCGCGATTTCGAGCCGGAGACCGTCCTGCCCACGATGCCACTCGGCGAGCACGTGATCCACGACTATCGGGCGCTTTCCCTGTCACTCAAGGCGCATCCGGTCTCGTTCCTGCGCCAGCGTCTGGACACAGTCGGCGTGCTGCGAAATTCCGCATTGGGCGGCGTGCCCAACGGCCGGCGGGTGAACGCCGCGGGACTGGTGCTGGTGCGCCAGCGGCCAGGCTCGGCCAAGGGCGTCATCTTCATGACAATCGAGGACGAATGGGCCGTCGCCAATGTCATCGTCTGGCCAAAAGTATTCGAGCGCTTCCGATCGGTGGTTCTCGGCGCCCGTTTCGTGCGCGTGCGCGGAAAGCTTCAGTCTGAGTCGGGCGTCATTCATGTCGTAGCCGACGAGGTCGAGGACATGACCCCTTGGCTGGGGGAATTGTCGGAGGACGCAAGCCGCATCGGTGGGCTCGCCAATGCCGACGAGGTCCGCCGACCCGTCGCCGAGAGCCGTGAAAGGGCCGACCGTCGTTCCCGGATCGCTCGGCTTGTCCGCGAGATGCCGGAATTGCGCGCCGACTATGAAGCGCTGGCTCGCAATGCCGGAAAAGTCATGCCGAAAGGACGCAATTTCCAATGAAGAGGCAATATTCGCGCGAGAAAATCAGCCCGCTGGCGGGAGTGCCTCGTCGTCCAGTACGCGCGCCTCCGATGGCAGCAGCACCGGAATGCCGTCCCGCACCGGATAGGCGAGCAGCGCCGACTTGGAAACCAGCTCGTCCCTCTCCGCATCGTAGGACAGCAGGCCCTTCGTCAGCGGGCATACGAGCAGCTCCAGCATCCGCGCGTCGACCCGATGCTTTCGCTCACCTTCCGGCATCGGTGCCTCGCATCACTGCAGCACCGACCCGAAATCGTCGCGGTCTCGAGCCAGTGCGATCTCGGTTATCGCAATCAGCGTTTCTGCCCGCGTCTTCAGATCCGGCGCCTCCAGCAGCGCCTGCTTTTCAGCAGGTCCGTAGGGCGCCATCATCGACAGCGCATTGACCAAAGTGGCGTTCTCGGCACGACTGACACTCTCCCAGTCCGCCTGCAGATCGTTGGCTTCCAGATACGCCCGGAATGCCTTCAAAAGCGCCGCGCGGTCCACCTCGCCGCTGCCGAGATCCTCGACCAGGTCGGCGAGGAACGGCGTGATCCGGCATTGCCTGTACGGGGTGCGAACGGCAAGTTCATCGGCTAGGCGGAAGCGGCAAACCCCTTGCAGCGCGATGAGGTAGCGGCCGTCGCCACTCTCGGCCAGCGAGATTATTCGGCCGAGGCAGCCGACCGCGCACAGTTCGGGCTCTCCGTCCGGTCGCAAAGCGCCGTCGAGACGCGGCTGGATCATGCCGAGCAGGCGCGTCCCGGCCATCGTCTCGTCGACCATCTGGAGATAGCGCGGCTCGAAAATGTTGAGCGGCATGCGGCCGCCGGGAAGCAGGAGCGCCGCCGAAAGCGGAAACAGCGCCACCGTATCCGGCAGATCTTTGGCCACCCGGTAATGCTCGTTTCCGGCCTGCAAGGCACTCCTCCCACTGGACAGGACTTCGGATCTGGCGCGGTCGGCGGAAAACTCAACCCGCGTCCGTCACCCGCGTCCGGCCGATGCCGCCCACGCGCCGGGTCGCGGCGACGAACCAAGGCTGCCTGTGAGAGCAACCTTGTCCGGTCGGCCCGCGCCGGTCCGGCCCTCGAGGCAATGGCTGCTGGCCTGCCACCGCCTGCTTTGAATTGGCAGGGATATTCGACGCGCGGCCAAAGACGTCACGAAAACAGCAGCGAGGAGAGCCTGCGCCGTGCCGAAAGTGTAGCCGGATCGGTCAGACCCCAGGCTTCGAACAGCTTGAGCAACTGCGCTCGCGCCGCACCTTCATTCCATTCGCGGTCGGCTTTCACGATCGCAAGCAGGCCATCGGCGGCCTCATCGCGTCGGCCCTGTGCATTGCGGATCATCGCAAGGTCGAAACGCGCCGCGTGATCGTTCGGGTTTTCGGCGAGGCGCTCCTCGAGCGCGACGGGGTCGCCGATGGCGGCCGCCGCCTTCGCCAGTTCGACCCGGCTGCGAAGCGGTGCAAGCGCGTGCGCCTCCTTCTTGTCGGTCGGCGCGGAAGCCAGGAGCTCCTCGGCCGCGGCGATGTCGCCGCTATCGATAAGGATGTCGGCCAGCCCGGCAATGGCCTCGATATTGTCGGGCGCCTGCTGCAGCACCGCGTCGAAAATCTGCAGGGCCCGGTCCATGTCGCCAGCGGCCTTGGCGTCGACACCGGCCTTCAGCGCTTCCGCAATTCCGTCGCCGGCGCCGCCGGCAGGACCGGCCAGCCGAGCGATCAGCGCGTCGATCTGGCTTTCCGGGACGGCGCCGACGAAGCCGTCGACCGGCTGGCCGTTGCTGAACGCGATGACCGCGGGGATCGACTGGATGCCGAGCTGGCCCGCGATCGACGGGTGGTCGTCGATGTTCATCTTGACGAGCTTTACCTTTCCGCCTGCTGCGCGCACACGGCGCTCAAGTGCCGGCTGCAGCTGCTTGCAGGGACCGCACCACGGCGCCCAGAAATCCACCAGCACCGGCTGATTGCGAGATTCCTTGATGACGTCTGCGGCAAAGGTGGCCGTCGTAGTGTCCTTGATCAGATTTTCCGCGGCTTGCCCAGCCGGAGCGGGCGTTCGCGACGGGCCGTTGCCGAAGCTCACCTGAGTCGCGTAGGCGTTTTCCGCGCCATAGGCATTGTCGCTGCTCATAACTCGTCCCTTTCGGTATGGCTCGGTTCTGCAAACGGCGGGGTTCGCGGCCGAACGATCGCGGCCGCGCGGCCGCCTAGCATGTGGCGATCAGGCGGTCACTTTCAAGATCATCGGTTCGTGGCCGGTTGCGCGCGCAAATGCGATCAGGTCATCCGCCGCGATCGAGGTCGTCGCCTCGTTGGTGAGCGGATGGCCGTTGACGATGGCGTTGCGCATCAGCTCGGCGTCGAGGACCAGCTTGACCCGGCCGCCCCGGTCGTTGATGAGCCCGAACACGGTGACTGCGCCGGGGGTCACGCCAAGATGTTCCATCAGCGCCTCGGGCCGTCCGAACGATACCCGGCCTGCGGCCCCGATGAGGCTGTGGATCTGCTTGAGGTCGACCTCGGCTTCCTCGTCCACGGTCACCAGGAAGAAATTGTCCTTCTTGTCCTTCAGGAACAGGTTCTTCGTGTGCCCACCGGGGATTTCGCCGCGCAGCGACCGGGATTCGGCGACGGTGAACAGAGGCGGGTGCGTGACCGTCGTCACGGCGATGCCAAGGCCGTCCAAAAAGGCGAGGAGTTCTGACTGCGTCTTCGGCATCGGGCACCCGTGTCGCGTGGAGCGCCCGCTTTACTGCATTTTGGCTTGGAGTGAAATCTGGTTAGGCCCCGAAGCGGGCATGTCGCCGCGCGGGCCGGCGCCGTCGTCAAGGCGGTTCCAGGTCATACAACGGGGACATGGATGTGGTTGCGGTGACAGAGAGAGCTATGGCAGAGTTTCGTCATGGGAGCATTGCAGCGGAAGCGATGTCGCCCATACCGTGTGAGCGCGCTTGCGGTCCCCGCCGGCAAAAGAACAGAAAGAGCGAAAAATCGCCTGTTGCATTCACCGCGCTCTTCGGCCATATAAGCGCGGCCTGCGGCCCTGGTGCCGCGCGAGCGGGTGTAGCTCAGGGGTAGAGCACAACCTTGCCAAGGTTGGGGTCGAGGGTTCGAATCCCTTCGCCCGCTCCAAATTTTCCCAACCAGATCAATAACCTAGAGCAAGCCAACATGGATTGCTCGTTCGTCTCGAAGCCGCTGTCACACTGTGGTCACAGGGACAGCAATGGCAACTATCCGCAAGCGAGGCAAACGGTGGCAGGTTCAGGTCCGCAGATCGGGACATGCGCCTCGTTCCAAGAGCTTCCTGAAAAAGGCTGACGCCGAGGCTTGGGCGCGACACCAGGAAACCGCGAGCGAGCAACAACTCACTCAACCGGAGAACCCGAGTCCATCTCCAAGCCTTCGTCTCCTTATCGATCGGTATGTCGAAGAGATCTTGCCCCTCAAGCGCTCAGCAGGGGCGTACGAGACCATCATCCTAAAAGCATTCTGCCGTAGAGCGGCCTCGCTCGTGGACAAACCGGCGTCTTCGATCACGGCGAGCGACTTTGGCGCCTACCGGAGGGACCGCCTAGCCAAGGTCACCGGAGAAACGCTCCGCCGTGAACTGGGTCTCCTGCAGCACGTGTTCCAGACTGCACGAGACGAGTGGGGAACTTCGATCCTAAATCCGGTCAGGGAGCTGCGGAAACCTCCGCGAGGCCGAGGCAGGGACCGTCGGCTGCAGCCCGCCGAGAAGAAGGCTCTTTTGCTGGCCGCCCGCCAGTGCTGGAACCCGCTCATGCACCCGCTCATATGCCTGGCCCTGGAGACCGGGATGAGGCGTGGAGAAATGCTCTCGATCAGGTGGAGGGACGTCGATCTCGATGACGGTGTAGTCTTCATCCGTCAAACCAAGAACGGGCATCCTCGGCGGATCCCGCTTTCGGATGCCGCAATCAACCTACTCGCGTCCTTGAGTCGAACGCGCCTCGCTGGCTCAAATGAACCCGTCCTGCCGATCTCCTCCGTGGCTGTACGGCAGGCCTGGGATCGCCTTCTAGAGCGGGCAAAGGTGACAGACCTGCACTTTCATGACCTTCGCCATGAGGCCATCTCGGCTTTCTTTGAGCTGGGGCTATCCCTGCCGGAGGTCGCTGTCATTTCGGGGCACCGGGACCCACGTCAACTCATGCGCTACACGCATCTGGATGCAGCGCGTATCGCCCTGAAACTTCGGAAGGCATCATCGGCAATTGCTGGGCTGAATGATGGCCTAGTCAAGCCTGATCCGATCGGAGCCGATAGCCACAAGGCACTGAACCAAGAACACGGCTGTGAACCTGCCGCGAACGAGCTTGGTTCGGATGTTGGCCTCCTTCTCGGGAACACCCATAGCAGCCAACCGCTCCGCTAGCTGGGCATATGTGATGCCCTTTCTTTTCAGCTCGGCCTTGAGGAGCGTCCTGACAATCATCTCCCAATCTGTTCCAGGTCCAAGAACTTCCAACGGCGCCACCCAAATAAATCTTTGACAAAGCCTTGAACAGGGAGAGGCCTTGCACCATTTTCAGCACATAAGCGCTGATATCAGCGCATCACCTGCCCGCTCCACCCCGAAACGGGGTCTGCGGCCCACCCAGAAAGCAAATACATGGACACGAACAAGATGGCAAAAGTGCTAGCTGACCTCCTGCGCGAACTCTCCTCGGAACTGGATCTCCGGGCCGTGTCCCCGCTGATGGTGTAGGAGGCCGCGCGCGGAGCCGTCGGCGTAGCGCAGCGCGCGGCCGACGGTGACGCTGGCGGTCATCGTCGATCTTCGAGAAGGTTCGGGTTGCAACACCTGGA